>Ga0102815_10000060_pt1 | contig 81903 bp, 81 predicted proteins | sample ColrivemetaGS759_FD_79113 | JGI IMG/M metagenome (GOLD analysis project Ga0102815, IMG submission 79113) | Estuarine microbial communities from the Columbia River estuary - Ebb tide ETM metaG S.759 | ecosystem: Environmental > Aquatic > Marine > Intertidal zone > Estuary | place: USA: Columbia... | reverse complement strand
GGGCACCCCAACAGGCGAGCGCCTCATTCGCCAAAGCCGCGCCGCCCCTGATCCCGAGACACTCGCGGCGCTGCGCCGCTTGGAGCTCCGCACCTACGCGCCTGCAACCGAAGCAAGTCGCATTGCAGGTGCCGGAGCCGGGCTTTCTGATAACGACTAAGCCTGTAAAAATTGTACAGCTGCATCGGCTGCGCCAGATCCAATCAAAGCCGCCGATAATCTTCCGGTTTGATAGGCTCCAGTATCGCACGAGATCCTACCCGACGACGCATAAGGCTCAGAAAAAATCGTGTGGCCATGCACCACCCAAAGCCCATCTGTGCGTGTCTTGGTGAAAAACTCCGGATGCCCCCAAAGCACCGAACGGTCGCTTTGATCGACCGGGGCACGTGCAGGGTCTAGTGCCGCATGCACTGCAATCACCTGCCCCGACATCCAGCGTGTGGGTAGTTGGCGCATCCAAGCGATCAAATCGCGGCCCATAGCATCTTCCAGCGCCTCTGCCGCTTCTGCCACATCTTCCAAGTCGGCCTTCGCAGCGGGAGCTTTCAGCTTAAAGCTCTGCATGGTTTCTCGCCCGCCAAAATCAAGCCACTTCAGCCCGCGACCTGCCGGATCATCTAGGAAGTCGAGCAACATCTGCTCATGATTGCCCTTCAGGCACACCACCGATGCATGCGCCTCGCACATCGCCTTCACACGTGTCAGCACGGCAGCACTGTCTGGCCCGCGGTCCACCAAGTCACCCAAGAGCACCAAAGGAGCAGCAGGAGCCGCGCGTGTCAGCTCGGCCAGAAGTGCAGCCAACAAATCATCACGGCCATGCACGTCACCAATCGCTACAAATGGCTCAAGAGGCGCAACCGGGAATTCATAGGCAAGCGCAGGAGGCACAGACGAACTGCCTTCGACTGTTCGATCGCGTCGCGTGAACCGAGAAAATAGCGATTTCATAAGCACTCTACCTCAGGTTCAGGTGGTGACTTCCTCAACCGCCGTCTTGATCGTGTCAATGGTTTGATCAAGCATCCCCTGGCTTTCGGCCTCCGCCATAATCCGGATCAAGGGCTCCGTGCCCGACTTCCGGATCAAGATACGCCCGCCTTGGCCCAAAGCGGTTTCTGCGGCATGGATCGCGTCCTTTACCCGGTCGCTTTCCAAGGGTGTTTGCCCGGGCTTATAGCGAACATTGACCAGTTTTTGTGGTACAGGCGCAAATACCCGTGTCAAAGCCGAGGCAGGCTTGCCGCTTTCAATCAAGGCCGCCAGCACCTGCAGGGCGCCGACCAAACCATCGCCCGTTGTCGCGTGATCGGTCATCACGATATGTCCGGATTGTTCGCCACCAAGGTTTAGCCCCAGCTCGCGCATCCGCTCAACAACATAGCGGTCCCCTACATTTGTGCGCTCAAGTCCAACGCCCAAATTGTTCAAGTGCCGTTCGAATCCGAGGTTCGACATAACAGTCGCCGCGACGGCTCCACCTTTTAGCAAACCTTCTTTAGCCCAGCGTGTCGCGATCAACGCCATGATCTGATCGCCATCCGCAACATGCCCGGTTTCGTCAATCACCAACAACCGATCCGCATCGCCATCCAGACACAAACCAATATGTGCTCCAGTCTCACGTACCTTTGCGGCCGCAGCCTCAGGATGGGTTGAGCCACAGTTTTCGTTGATGTTCAGACCATTTGGAGACACCCCGATCGTGATGATCTCCGCACCCAATTCCCACAATACTGTCGGCGCAGCGCGGTAAGCGGCGCCATTGGCGCAATCCAACACAATCTTGAGGCCATCCAGCCGAAGCTGTCGTGGAAAGGTTGTTTTGGAATATTCCACGTATCTGCCCAAAGCATCGTCAAGCCGTTTGGCGCGGCCAATGTTTTGTGGTTGTGCAGGCGTAACGCCAGCGGCGAAAAGCGCTTCAATCGACAATTCATCCGCATCAGAAAGCTTAAATCCGTCAGGCCCGAAAAACTTGATCCCGTTGTCATCGGCGGGGTTATGGCTTGCAGAAATCATCACCCCCAAGTCAGCCCGCATAGACCGGGTCAACCATCCCACAGCCGGTGTCGGGACAGGCCCCAGCAAAAAAACGTTCATCCCAGTAGACGTGAACCCGGCAGTCAAAGCGGTCTCAAGCATATAGCCTGAAAGTCGGGTATCTTTCCCTATCACTACCCTATGCTCGGCTTGGTCATGACGAAAGTGCCGCCCTGCAGCAGCAGCCAGCCGCAAAGCGACTTCTGCGGTCATCGGATAGGTGTTCGCCCGACCGCGCACGCCATCGGTTCCAAAAAGAGAACGGGTCATCAAACCTCCAAAACTTACTTATGCGGGCCTAGCGCAGACAAGGCCGTGCTGTCTAGCACGCCCTACGCATCCGTTTGTCGGATTTGGCTTACGCGATCGCTGTCGGCGAAACTATGCTGCCTTCAAGCTCTTGATGATGATACCCATCGACCCGCGTCGAAACGAGCGCGCGAAGCCGCTCTGCATCTCCTGCGTCAATCGAGGCATTCAACTCTTTCAGCATTGCCGCGACTTCAATTTGGCTCAGCCGTGCTTCTTGTGCGCGCAAAATCTTGTTATGCGGCGTTGCCTGAAGGCTGGCATCGTCGATCAAGAGCTCTTCGTACAGTTTTTCACCTGGGCGAAGGCCTGTGATCTCAATCGCGATGTCGCCTTCACCTGTCGCGGGATCTTTCACGCGACGCCCGGCAAGATGTATCATCTGTTTGGCAATATCGATAATGCGGCGAGGCTCGCCCATATCCAAAACAAACACATCGCCCCCCCGCGCATAGGCGCCTGCGAGTAGCACAAGCCGAGCGGCCTCCGGGATCGTCATGAAAAACCGGGTCACCTCCGGATGTGTCACTGTAACAGGCCCACCTGCTTCGATCTGTTGCTGAAAGAGCGGCAAAACCGAGCCCGACGATCCAAGCACATTGCCAAACCGCACCATCGCATAACGGGTTGTTTGTGCACGGCTCGCCAAATCCTGTACGACCAACTCTGCCATGCGCTTGGTTGCGCCCATGATATTGGTCGGACGCACGGCCTTGTCGTTCGAAACAAGAATGAACCGCTCCACATTCGCCAATTGTGCGGCTTCTGCAACGATCTGCGTGCCCATAACGTTGTTACGCGCCCCTTCCAGCTCGTTCTCTTCCACCAAAGGAACGTGTTTATAGGCGGCCGCATGTAAAACGATCTCAACACGCTCATCGCGCAGCACTGCTGCGACGCGCGCCTTGTTCGTAACGGACCCCAACCGCGTCGTGACGGGAATTCCAGCCTGCGCTGCGCGCCCGCGCAGCTCTCGATCAATCTGATAAAGGGCTAATTCGCCTTGCTCAAAAAGCACGATCCTTGCGGGCTTGCAGTCCAGCAATTGGCGGCAAAGTTCCGAACCGATCGAGCCTCCAGCCCCGGTTACCATGATCACGCGCCCAGCGTAGGCCTTTGCGATTTCTGGACTTCCAGATCAACGCGTGTGCGACCAAGCAATTCGTCGGGGTTTACCGTACGAAGGGCTTCTTCCATGCGCCCCGACATCATATCTACATAGGACGGCAAAACCTGCACATCCACCCCAAGCTGCTTGAGCAAATCGGCAATCGCCGCCAACCGCTCTCCATTGACCGATGGCATAGCCAAGAGCACGCGCTCGACACCTTTCTTGGCCACCAATTCAGCGAGGCGTTTCGGTGAATAAACCGCCAAACCAGCCATCATCAGCCCTTGAAGGTGCAAGTTGTCGTCAACAAAAAAGACAGGCCTGACCTCCCTTGACGCGCGAAGAGCCGCACAAAGCTGCAGCCCGGCGGCCCCTGCGCCATAAATCGCCACAGGTTTACGGGCGTGATTGCGCTCGCCGAAATAGCTCAGCAAAAACACCACACCATACCGCGCGGCTAAAGCTGACGAGAAAAACAAAACGCCAAAAATAACTGGAACCGAGCGGGGACCAGACAACCCTAACAAGTAGCTGAAAATCATGGCAGCGGCAGAGAGGCAGGCTGCAGCGGCCGCCAACCTGACTGCTCCGCGGCCTTCCATCGCCGTCAGCTTCAGCCAAGGCAGCCTGAAGCCAATCGACAGCACCGCAGCGGCAAGTAACATGAAAGAAAAAAGCGGAAGATCGCCGTCAAGAACTTTGCTTGGCCACAAACTGCCATAGCGCAACGCATGTGCGAGATAGAGGCAAATGCCCACTAGCCCAATATCCATAACGCAATAAAGAACCGTTTTGGTCCGGCGCGGGAGACTATGAAGACGCTCAAAAATACGCATCGATTTCGACTCAATCTAATAGATGGTGCTAATAAAAACCCTTTCTTCATAATCTTTTTGGTGAGTTGCAGCAACTCTGCATGGAAACAGCGGATCAAAAAACAGGCATAGATTTACGCACTTGACATAAATTTAGACAGACTCACGCTTTGTTCCCTGTGGGAGACCAGAGCCCAGATGAATCCGCCGCGCCACGCGCACCCAAAAATTCACGTCGATAGACTCACGTGTGATCCATTCTTGGGTTGGCAACTCCAAACGAGGCGGGCATCGGCGGCGTTGCTGTCGAAAGAGCTCCGTATTTTTGGGTGCAAAGTGGCGATTAAGGGCTGCGATTTCCGAACGCGTAAAAATCGTTGAGACGCGGGTCGGCCCGTATTCAATACAAAAGGCAATCTGAGCGGCATCAATCAACATCTGCGTGGGCATTTTGCCCCCTGCAACAGTCATTGCCGCCCAAGTTGCCAAAGCATTTGGTGAAGGATTGGCGCGCGTTTGGGTGAGTGCTTCGGTTTCGGCTTTTGGAAGAGTGATCCCGCAAAAGGCGAGCATTGCCCCAATTAGCCCTCCTGGGGCCCTGTTTAGGCGATCAAAAGCAACAAACTCTATTTCAGCTGCTGAAAACCCCTTTCTTACAGCGGCATAGATCTTTGCATAATCGCTCCAAAGACCATCGATCAAATGATCTTTCAACGCCAGCTCCACCAATGTCGGTGGCGCAGGCGGGATCCTGGACCGCGCAATTTCCAAATATACCGACTGAAGGAATTGCCATTGACCGCGCAGCACGCAAATTACCCGGACTTCCGTGTAGCCTGAAAACACATCCCGTAGCTGTGCCATATCCACTTGCCCGCCAGCGCCGCCACCACGCGAAAACTCCTCAGAGGATAGAAACAGGGTCACATTCTTGTCCTGCCAAGTCTGCGCCAACCGTTTGAGGCCCGCTTCCCCGCCATCGGGGTGAAAATAGGCAGAAGGCAAGCGGATATAATCCGTAAGCAACGCGTGATGCCCGGTATGGGGATGAAAACTTGGATAAATCAGCCCGTGACGCGCCAAAAGGTCCCGGTTCGCATGAAATGCATTTTGTAACGCAGTCGTGCCCGTTTTGTGGGTGCCAATGTGCAACACCAGCCTAGCCATCGCGCAGGGTCTCACTCAAGATGTCCAAATACGCACTGCCAAAGGTTTCAGACGGCTCCAGCACCGCTTTTTCTGCCCATTCATTCCATGCGTTGATAAATAGTTCTCCACGGTATGAGCTGGTGAAGCCTTGCTTTTGCAACCCGGTCAGCCACGCACGAAACGTCGCGGGCGATCCGCCGCGCGCAATATGCGCCGACAGGCCGCGCCGCGCGCTATTGTCCCAAGCGGGCATAATTCCAGCAATGGTGTTCTGCGGTAACGAAGACCGATAGCGCTGCGAGAGCGATTTGCGGGCAACGGCAGCATAATCGTAGATCAACCCCTGAAATCCAGACGCGGGCCCCGCGTCTCCCATTTGATTGCCCAGCGGGCCCCCAAATAACAATTCCTCCGGCCCGACCAAACCATGCGGCGGCATCTCGACATAAAAATCCAAGCTTCCTTCGGGCACGGCCGCTTTGCCACGCACATGGAACGCAACTGCCCCCAGTTCGACCTCACCAATTCCGGCTGTTCGCCACGCCGCGCGCATCCGGGAAATGTTTTTTGCTGGCTCCGGCATATCCTCAGGTCGATAAAGCACGAACCGTGGACGCGTTCCATCTGGTCGCGAATACCGCGGGTCGCGCATATAAGGCAGCGTGGAATGCACCAGTCGCGCTTCAAATCCAGGCACATAGCACTGATTCAAGAGCACTTCCCCTGACAACCCATCCCAATTGCGCCGCCAACTTTCATTCGCCCAGCAGAGATAGAAAGGAAACTCGATCTCGCGCCGATGCAGGAGGTTGTCCAAAGGCGCTTCCAAGACACGGTTAGGATCAAACCAGTAATGGTAGACGCAAAAGGCATCTATTCCGGCGCGCCGCGCCATTTTGGCCTGCGCCGCCAACACCTCTGTTGCACGCAAATCATAATAGCCCAATGCGCCGGGACGCATGGGTTGAATATGGCCGGGAAACGCCGATTGCGCCTGATTGACAGCGCGCCACTCGGTATAACCCGCCCCCCACCATCGATCGTTTTCTGGGATCGGATGAAATTGCGGCAGGTAAAACGCACTTACAAAGCGCGGTTTTGGCAAAGCCACTGGGGATTGGGCTGCCAATTCTGACATCTGGCGAATCTGCCAGTGCCCGGCCGCCGCCAAACCGCCGATCACGCGCTCCACTGCATGCGCGCGCGTTTCATCCACCTGCCCGGTTTCTGGCTCAAACAATTCTGGACCGATGCGGAGCGCCCGCAGCATCTGCAATATTGCGGGCTTAGCCCAATAGATCGACCCCGCAGGGAACCGAAACGCGCCAGCTGCCTCGACGGCTTCCACCCTTTGCAACAAGGCCTCGGTTTTCCCCCGATTGCCTCCCCACCACGCACTAACTGGGTAGTTTTGCCCATCGGCGACCCAGATACCTGCGTCTCGGTCGGCCAAAAAGTAATCAAGTAATTTTGCCAAACCAGCTTTTGGCAAAACGCCCCCCACAAGGTGGTCGCGCCATTGGTCCCCATCTGGACGATGCGGAGACTTTTTCCCATGCAGCTTCAATACTGCTCGATATCCCTCAAAAGCGCCTGCATTCACCAGGTGAATGAAGGGTAATATGTCCCGACCATGATTCGGAACGGCCTGAACATGCGCCGAGGGAAACCTCTTCTTGATCTCTCGCGTCAGGGCTTCGGTTTCTGCGCCCCGCCAAGTCAACGTTACAAATAAATCATACGAGATATCCAACGCCGCAAAATGCGCTTCAAAGCTCTCCCATAAATCGGGGTAATAAAGATGGAGAGCAATCGCATAGGGGGCTTTTTCCCGCATCGGATCAAATCTAAGCGGCGGCAGGGTGTACTTTGGAAGGTTCTCCTGCGCGTGGCTTTTCAATGGTCTGCCTTCCGTCTGACCACGTTCCAGAAAATGCAAGAAGGGCGGCCGTCCCGAGTGTGCAACATCGGGATTTAGCGTCAGATAGCTTGCGGGTGAAAACTCTGGATTTGGCTGAAGCCCCATCCTTTCCCCCCATAATATAAAATGACGCAACGGAAAAATCCGAAATAGCGGATGCAGCCAAGGATGCGCGCCCACATAGAAGGATGCATCGAACAAGCCGCTTGCGCTGGCCAGTTGTCGATAGCGTCGCTCCTCCGCGCGCAACCCGAAAAGCCGCAACGCCTTTTTCACTCGCGCCAACCAAACGGCACTTTGCATATCAAACTCCCTGTGGCTGCAACTGCCCCTAACTTGCCGAAGAGAAGTTTCCGCAAGGTTTCCGGAACTAGGCTTCATGCAGAATTTCATGAGCATGGCGCAACAAAAGCGCCAATCCGATTGCCAACGGCACCAAGGCCGCCAAAGCCATAGAACCCGGTTCTGTCCAGGTCGCCTCATATGCCGGGTATAGCCCCGCGCGCACCTCCGAAACCGCGTGCACCAACGGATTGAACCCAAGCCAGTGATCATAAGGGTGCGGCAAGGTCTCGGGCAAAAACACCACTGCCGAGACCAAAAACAACGGGCGATTTGCGATTGACCATAATCGCTCCCAAATCGGGAAAGCCCCAAAGAGATAGGCATTCAACACGCCCGTGCTGGCCCCCATCAACAGCGCCAGACCAAACCCTGTCGCCAAACGGATCGGATCAATCGCAATCATATCGCGACTCCAAAGCGTCAGACTGCCAAGGACCAATGTGATGATAATTGTCTGGGTCACGCTTGCCAGAAAGAGCCGCGCCAGCAATGCATCCATCCAACTCACCGCCGGATAGGCCAGCAAAGGCCGAGAAAACCGCAACGCCACGCCAATCTTTTGCGCCACATCCGAATAAAGCGCGAATGGCAAATAGCCTGTCGCATAAAACAACGCGAAATCCTGCCCCAAGGGGGGGCGATGAAAGGCTGCTGAAAACGCCAGCGATAACAACAAAACAGCGGCAATCGGCTCGAAAATCACCCATAAATAGCCGCCCCGCAATCGCCCCTCCGAGCTGGCCATTTCGCGTAACAACAGGGCCAATATCGCTCGAATTGATGTGAAATGCGTCATGAGGCAGCTCGACTGTTAGGCAAATCTTTGCAGATCGAGGTCTAGTCTCGAAGCGTGAAGATTCTCCTAGCATCGGAGGAAAATATGCCACCCGCCGTCTTGAAAAAAACTGATCGGTCCGCAATCGGCCCTATGGGGCTGGCGAAACCGCATGTGCCGCCTCCGCTGCCTTTCCCGCCCTTGTCACCCGTCGAGGTGACGGCGCCAAGACCGTGGGCTGCTATCCCCGGCCTCGCTCGGATGAGGTTGCGGCACTGGGGCGTCGTGCTGTCTTTTCTATGCATCGTGCTCCTGCCTGGGGTTTGGGCGGGCTGGTATCTGACCCAGCGTGCAGCGGATCGCTATGTCGCGCATTTGGGCTTTGTCGTGCGCGCCGAAAGCAGCGTGCCCGGCGCAAGCCTTGCGGATGGCATGCCGGCTTTGGCGGCTCTGACCGGGGCAAGCACGCCTGATGCGGCGATTCTCGAAGAGTTCTTGGGCTCAACGGCGATTGTCGACCGTGTCGGACGTCAGATTGATCTTGTCGCGCTTTGGTCCCTGCCGGATCAAGATCGGCTTTTTGCTCTCTCACCAAATGCGACATTCGAAGATGTGGTGCAATTTTGGCCTCGAATGGTGCGGTTTTCAACTCGTCCTGGCAGCGGATTGATCGGCTTGAAAGTCGCCGCTTTTCAGCCGCAGCATGCCCGCCAAATCGCTCTGGCCATTCAGGCGGAAAGCGCTCTCTTGGTAAATGAGCTCTCCCGTCAAGCAGAAGCCGAGGCCCTGCGTTCACGCAAGGAAGAGCGGGAAAATGCGGTCTTGCGGCTCACGTCTGCGCGGCAAGCTATGGCACAATTTCGGGCAACGAGCCGCCTTGTAGATCCCACTGCAGATATCGCAGGCGAGATGAATGTTTTAACTGACCTTCAGCGGCGCATGGCCGACGAATCGGTCACCCTCGACATGTTGCGAAACGATGCAGAGGAGCGGCGAACAACGTGAAACGATTCCGTAGCCGCTGCCCGGATTGCACAAACCGAAAAGCGCATCGCTGTCTTGCGCGACCGCATCGCGGCGGAACGGGAAAAGTTCGGTGGTCTGGCAGAGCGCGATTATTCCAAGCTTCTCGCAGAATATGAAAGCCTCGCCGTCGAACTGGACTTTGCCGAGAAATCCTATCTCGCAGCCCTCGCAGCCGAAGAAGTCGCTCGCACCGAAGCCCGCCGCCAAGGCCGCCACCTTGCCGTTTATGATCCGCCTCTTACGCCACAAAGCGCCGTCGAGCCCCGACGTGCGATACTCTTCTTCTCTGTCCTCGCTGCTGCAATGATGCTCTGGGCTGTACTCACACTGGCAGGTTACGGCTTGAGGGATCGGATGTAGCTGCCCATGATCACCTTCATCAACGTCAACAAATCATACACATCACGTGGAACACGCCAAATCGTGGCGCGCGACCTCTCGGTCTGCTTTCCAAGTGGCCAATGCTTGGGCCTTCTCGGACGCAATGGGGCGGGAAAATCTTCGCTTTTGCGGCTTATTGCTGGCCTCTTGCGCCCCGACACAGGGGAAATTCGTAGACATGGAACGGTGAGTTGGCCGATAGGCTTTCAAGGCAGCTTCCATCCCGATCTTACGGGGGCGGAAAATACCCGCTTCGTCGCGCGCCTTTATGGCCGTGACAGCCGTGAGACTCTCGATTTCGTCGCCGACTTCGCCGAGCTTGGTGCCCATCTACGGCAGCCTGTCCGCGTCTATTCTTCCGGTATGCGCGCGCGATTGGCTTTCGCCCTTTCCATGGCGGTGCCCTTCGACACCTACCTCATCGACGAGGTCACTTCGGTCGGCGATGCAGGGTTTCGCGAAAAGAGCGAAGCAATCTTGCAAGACCGTTTGAAATCCGCCGGGGCTATTGTCGTATCGCATTCTCTCGATCTCCTGCGGCGTATTTGTGGGCCGGGCGCCGTGTTGGAAAATGGCCGCATCTTCTATTATCAGCGGGTCGAGCGGGCGATTGAACATCACCATTACCTACTTAAAGGTGCTCTTCCGCCATGGCTGAAATGACACCGCACGCCCGCCTGACCAATCAGATGGACGCGCTTTCATCCGCAATTGCTCGCGATCGTGCGGTCACGGTGTTAATGCCCACGCTGAATGGTGCAGCCTTTATTCTCGAGCAACTCCAAAGCCTTGCCACGCAAACTCTGTTGCCTACGCGCCTCGTCGTTTCAGATGACGGGTCGCGCGATGCGACGCTGGCAAAGATTGCGGATTTCGCGCATGTGGCCCCCTTTCCCATTACAATCTTGCGTGGGCCCGGCCAAGGCGTGGCGGCGAATGTCCTTTCTCTCCTGGCCAGCGCTCCCCCCGGTGCGGTGGCCTTGTGCGACCAAGACGATGTCTGGCTCCCTGAAAAACTCGCCCGCGCGCGTGCCGCCCTTGCGGGTTTGCCCCTCAAGACACCCGCTCTTTATGCGAGCGCCCGTGTGGTAACGGATCGTTTCCTTTCCACACGCCGCTCCTCAGTCCATTACCCGTTGTTTCCTGAATTTGCCGCCGCCCTTGTGCAAAACCCTGCTGCCGGGAACACCATTTTGCTCAACGGCGCCGGGGCATCGCTGGCGCGAATGGCCGCGCGTGATCTCACCAATGCCCCTCCATTCCATGACTGGTGGCTTTGCCAATTGGTTCTAGGTGCAGGTGGCACAGTCCTGCTCGATCCAGTTCCACAAGTGCTCTACCGTCAGCACAATGCCAATGCACTCGGGGCAAACACGGGCTTGCGCCGCCGTCTCGGCCGCCTGCGAACGCTTTTCAACGGGTGCTATGGACAATGGATCACCTTGCATGCCGAAGCGCTGCACGCGTCCCGCGCGCGCCTCACCCCAACGGCCGAGGCGCGTCTTCTTGATCTCCGCGCCGCGCTCGCCACTGGCGGGCACCACATCTTCGATGGTCCGCTGCAACGCGCACACCCTTTCGAAAGATTCGCGGCGCGCTGTGCCGCCCGGCTTGGCCGTTTGGCGCCCAAAGGATGAATAAAATCGCAAGGATTGTTCATCCCTTGGTCATAATCTCGCCGCCGCAACGTACGGCTTAATTGGCAAAGCTCTCCATAATGGAGGGCCTCAATGCCAAAACTTCAGCATAAACAAACCTTCACAAGCCCCGGCTGGGTGTACCTGACAGGTATTTCCTCGATGCAAATTGTGCCCACCAATGGCGGGACAACGCTCTACATCGGCTCGAAAGCCTATGGCGGTATTTTGGGCCTGTCCCTTTCCGAGGGGCAATCGGGCAGTTTCTTGGGCGCTTGGGCTGTGCCCGGTCGCGGGTCTTCGTTTTTGTTGGAGGATATGGCGTGGATCACCATCAACGGGGCTCCGCGCCTGATCGTTGCCGAAACGGCCAGTCCGCATATCGAGCGGTTTGACATCGGGCTGGACGGTCGTCTGGGGGCATCTTTCGCTTTGCTTGACGCCAATGCGCCCGCGGTCTCTCGCATAGCTACACTCGCAACATCGGGCGATCCTGTGCTCTTTTCCAATGCCCCGGGGGTGGCTGGAATGACCAACTTCCGCTTGTCCAACTCCGGCACCGCGACCCTCAGCGCCACCCAAGCCGACAGCCCGAAATCCGCAGTGGCGGACGGGGGCGAATTGCTCGTGTTAACCAATTCTGGCGGCAATTTTGTCGTCACCGCGTCGCAACAAGAGGGTGCGCTCTCTACGTTTCGGTCAGACGCGACAGGCGCGCTCAGTCTCGTCGATACAATCGGTGCAAAAGAAGGTCTTTGGCTGGCGGGCCTCGACACTATCGTCAGCGTCCAAGCGGATGGAAAAAGCTACCTTGTTATTGGCGGACTTTTGTCCAGCACGCTGTCGGTCGTCCGGGTCAATCCGATGGGCGTAATGTTTGTTTCAGATCATATCATCGACAGCCTCTACACGCGGTTCGCACAAGTGGACGCACTCGCCAGCTTTGCCGCTGCGACGCGGGGCTTTGTGCTTGCAGGCGGCTCTGATGACGGCCTCTCGCTCCTTGAAATTCTGCCCGACGGGCAGCTTTTCCATCACCAAGCGCTGGCGCAATCCTCTGGCCAAACGCTCACCAATATTTCTGCAATAGCGGCCACTGTCGTTGGCAATGAGGCGCAAATCTTTGTTTCCGGTGCGACCCATGGCGTCACACAATTCACCTTCGCACTTGGCATGCTCGCGCCGCCAATTCTGGGCGCGGCGCATAGCGAGCAACTCACAGGCGATGCCCGTGACGATATCTTGTTTGGTGGCGACGGGGCCGATACGCTGACAGGCGGCGCGGGCGATGACCTGCTTTTCGGTCAGGGTGGTGCAGATCGGCTTATCGGCGGGGCAGGGGCTGACATCTTTATTTTTGATTCAGATATCAGCCGTGACCAAATCAATGATTTCGAGCGCGGTATTGACCGGATCGACCTTTCACGCTGGGACGACATTTACCATGTGGGCGCATTGGTCCTCAGATCCCGACCCACGGGGGCCGATCTGATCTTCGGCGAGCTCTCTGTGCGAATCCAAACTCTCGATGGAACGCCACTTGGCCAAGATTTCCTCGTCTCAGACAATTTCATTTTCTGAGAATCGCCAAATGCCCCATCAAAACATGCAAAAAGGCCCAGCCATTGCGGGCTGGGCCTTTTCGTATTCTGGTGAGCCGTGCAGGATTCGAACCTGCGACCCAGTGATTAAAAATCACTTGCTCTACCAACTGAGCTAACGGCCCTCTGGAGGCGGTGTTTATGAACATGCAGAGAGAGGGTCAACCCCGAAAATCACAGTAATTTGCGGCACCTGTCCGCTTGCTGGATTCCCCTCGCCTCTCGGAGTATAGACGCCGCTCATAACCCTGTGGACAAATGCGCGCTATGGCACTGCCTTTTATGAAGATGCACGGATTGGGCAATGACTTCGTCGTCATCGACGCGCGCCGCGCGCCTGTTGGCTTGCCCCCTGCTTTGGTGATGGCCATCGCCGACCGTCATCGCGGTATTGGCTTTGATCAACTCGCCGTAATCGAAACACGCGGCACCTCTGACGCGCATTTGGTGTTCTACAATGCCGATGGCTCTACCTCTGCTGCCTGCGGCAACGCCACCCGTTGTATTGCCCGCCACCTGATGGACGAAACCGGGCGCAAGCAACTGACCCTGACCACGGATCGCGGCGCCTTGCTTGCCGAGGATCGGGGAGCAGGTGTCACAGCCGTCAACATGGGCCAGCCGCAATTGCTTTGGCACGAAGTGCCTTTGCTGCACGACATGGATACGCTCGCTCTGCCTATCGAAGGTGCCCCCACGGCAACAGGCATGGGCAATCCGCATTGCACGTTCTTCGTGGATGATGTTGCCGCCGTCGATCTTGCGCGGCGCGGGGCAGAGATTGAACATCATCCGCTCTATCCGCAGCGCACCAATGTGCAATTCGCCCAAGTCATTGCCCCCGATCATCTGCGGATGCGGGTCTGGGAACGCGGTGTTGGGGTGACACTTGCGTCGGGCTCTTCTTCTTGCGCGACGGCTGTTGCAGCCGCCCGGCGTGGCCTCACCTCTCGTCAGGTCCGGATCGATCTTGATGGTGGAACGCTCAACATCGACTGGCGCGCAGATGGCGTGTGGATGATCGGCACCACCATGCATGTGGCCGATGGCACCTTTACCGACGAATTTCTGCGGAGCATCGCATGACAGCCCGCCCTCCGATTTTCGCCACCCTTGGTTGCCGTCTCAACGCCTACGAAACCGAGGCGATGAAAGAATTGGCCGAACAGGCAGGCGTAAATGGTGCCGTTGTGATCAACACCTGCGCGGTCACTGCCGAAGCGGTCAAGAAAGCGCGCCAAGAAATCCGCCGCCTGCGCCGCGAAAATCCCGATGCCAAAATCATTGTCACGGGCTGTGCGGCACAAACCGAGCCTGACACCTTCGCCGCGATGGCCGAGGTCGATCATGTCATCGGGAATACCGAAAAGATGGAGCCTGCCACTTGGGCCCGCCTTGGCCCTGACTTCATTGGTGAAACCGAGCGGGTGCAAGTTAACGACATCATGTCAGTCACCGAAACGGCAGGCCATCTGATCGACGGTTTCGGTCGTCACCGTGCCTATGTGCAGGTGCAAAATGGCTGCGATCATCGCTGCACTTTCTGCATCATCCCCTATGGCCGGGGCAATTCCCGCTCTGTGCCCGCAGGGGTGGTGATCGAGCAGATCAAACGGTTGGTGGACAAAGGCTTCAACGAAGTGGTGCTGACCGGCGTTGATCTTACTTCGTGGGGGGCAGATCTTCCTGCCACGCCACGCTTGGGCGATCTGGTGATGCGAATCCTGCGCCTCATCCCCGATCTGCCCCGCCTGCGGATATCGTCCATCGATTCGATCGAAGCAGACGAAAATCTGATGCAGGCCATCGCCACCGAACCGCGCTTGATGCCTCACCTGCATCTCTCTTTGCAACATGGCGACGACCTCATCCTCAAGCGGATGAAACGCCGCCACCTGCGCGACGACGCGATCCGCTTTTGTGAAGATGCCCGCCGCCTCCGCCCCGACATCACCTTCGGGGCCGATATTATTGCAGGCTTCCCCACTGAAACCGACGCGCATTTCGAAAACTCGCTCAAGCTGGTGACAGAGTGCGACCTGACTTGGTTGCACGTGTTTCCATATAGCCCGCGCAAAGGCACCCCAGCGGCGCGGATGCCCGCCGTTGAAGGTGGCGTGATCCGTGCACGCGCGGCGCGCCTGCGCGCTCTCGGGGATGTCGCCGTTGCCCGCCACCTGAGCGCACAAAAAGGCCGCGCACACCAAGTCTTGATGGAAAGCCCAACCATGGGGCGCACAGAACAATTCGCCGAAGTTGACTTCGCCCAAGCCCAGCCCGAGGGTTCGATTGTTACGGCGCAGATCCTTGGCCATCACGGCAGCCGCCTGACTGCTTAACCCTTTTTGGAGTGCCCGATGCATCCCAATCCCGCCTTTCGTGGTGTCGAGGCCGCGCAAAATCTTGCTCTGCTGCGCGCGCGCTCCTTTGGTATTCTCACCGCGATGGGGGCTGACGCGCCCTTGGCCAGCCACATTCCCTTCCTCGTCTCTCACGATGCCCAAAGCATCGAGTTCCATCTCGTGCGAAACTCTCCCATGACACGCGCCTTGGGGGCTGGTGCTGAGGTGCGGCTGATCGTCGAAGGTCCCGAAGGTTATATCTCGCCTGATTGGTATGGGGCCGAAGACCAAGTCCCTACTTGGAACTATGCTGCCGTCCATGTGCTCGGCCGCGCCGCTCTCACCTCTGAGGAGGGCTTTCGCGATCTGCTCGACCGCCTTTCAGCGCATTTCGAGGCCCGGCTTTTGCCGAAAAAACCTTGGACCTCTAACAAAATGTCTGATGGCGTGATGGAACGGATGATGCGCGGTATTGTGCCCTGCCGCCTTGATATCCGCGAGGTCCAATCCACGTGGAAGCTGGGTCAAAACAAGCCGGAAAGCGCGCGTCTTGGTGTAGCAGATGGGCTCGAGGGGCAGGGCCACGCTGCGCTCGCTGCCTTGATGCGTCATCCCCCGTCCTGATCGCTCGCGCATGGACACTCCGCGCGCCCCGCTCTAGCGTCCTCGTGGGAGCTAGAGGGAGACGCCCATGAAATTGATCCATTCACCCGCATCGCCATTCGTCCGCAAAGTGATGGTGACACTGCACGAAACTGGCCTGACCGACCGCGTGACCTTGGTGCCTGTGGCCACGACGGCGCTCAATACCGCCCCAGAGGCCAAAGCGGCCAATCCATTGGGTAAAATTCCGGCGCTGATCCGCGACGACGGGCGCGCGCTCCACGATTCAGCCGTGATCTGCCGCTACATCGACAGCCTCGCAGGCGCCAAACTGCACCCAAGCGATGATTTCGACGCCATGATGCTCGAATCGATGGCGAATGCCGTGATGGAAGCTGGCGTGCTGATGGTTTATGAGGCCCGTCTGCGCCCCGCGGAAGCCCAATTCGGCCCTTGGGTCGAGGCGCAATGGGGCAAGATCTGTGGAGCGCTCGACGACATCGACGCTCATTGGATGGGCCACCTCACAGGCGACGTGACCGGCGCTCAAATCGCACTCGCGTCGGCGCTTGGCTATCTCGATTTCCGCCACGACGCCCGAGAGTGGCGCAAAGGCCGGGTCAATCTCGCGGCATGGTTCGCCACCTTCTCCCAGCGCCCCTCCATGGTCGCCACCCACCCGGGCTGAGTATTGGTAAACCCCCCAGAAAAAGGGCGCGACTACGCCGCGCGTTCTCTTTCTCACCAATTAAAAACGGGGGCCAAATGGCCCCCGTCCTCAACTTCATCCCGGCATCGACTTAAATTGCAGCGATCATCTCGGATTGTTTGACAATCACTTCCGCCTGCTTGATCGAGGCAATATCCACCAAACGTCCCTTGTACACCGTCGCGCCTTCGCCCCGCGCCTTGGCATCTTCCATCGCTTGCAAGATCTCGCGCGCCTCTGCTACGGCGGCCTCTGACGGCGTGAACACTTCGTTGGACAAAGTCACCTGCTTGGGGTGAATGGCCCATTTGCCCACCATGCCCAATGTCGCTGACCGCCGGGCCTGCGCGCGGAATCCCTCTTCGTCGGAAAAATCGCCAAACGGCCCGTCCACAGGCAATACACCATGCGTGCGGCAAGCGGCCACAATTGCCGTCTGTGCCCAATGCCACGGATCCGCCCAATATTTCGCGCCCTCATGCAGCATGTAATAATTCGCCTGTGTGCCGCCGATGCCGGTTGTCTGCATGCCCATCGAGGCCGCAAAATCCGCAGCGCCAAGGCTCATCGCTACAAGGCGCGGGGTTGCTGCTGCGATCTCTTCCACATGAGCGATACCCGCCGCACTTTCGATGATCACCTCGAAACGGATAGGCTTGCTGCGCCCCTTGGCCCGCTCGATCGCGGTCACCAGCGCATCCACCGCATAAAGGTCTGCCGCACATCCCACTTTCGGGATCATAATCTGGTCCAAACGATCCGAGGATTGCTCCAACAAATCCACCACATCACGATACCAAAACGGCGTATCAAGCCCGTTGATCCGCACCGAAAGGGTCTTTTTACCCCAATCCACAGTGTTGATTGCTTCAATCACATTCGCCCGCGCCTGATCCTTATCTGTGGGGGCTACCGAATCTTCCAGATCGAGGTTGATCACATCTGCCGCACTCGACGCCATCTTTTCAAAAATAGCCGGGCGCGAGCCGGGGCCAAACAATTGGCAGCGGTTCGGGCGGGCAGCAGGCGTAGGTTGCAGGCGGAAGGACATCGGCGCTCTCCGGTCAGTTGAGGGTCATTCGGCAATGAAATTGCGGTTTCGATGCCCGGAGAGTTAGGAAATTGCGCGGCCATGTGCAAGGCGATTTTGCCGCTGCGGCATTGCAGCCGCAGCATCCGCTGGATTGATAAGCAATCAGAAGCGCGTCAAATCGCGGCTTTCAGGCTCTCTTCAAGGTAAATTTCGCGCAGACGTGCGGCGACAGTGCCGGGCTTGCCGGTGCCAATCGCCGTTCCATCGATTTCGACCACAGGCATGACAAAGGTCGAGGCCGACGTGATAAACGCCTCATCCGCCTCTTGCGCTTCTGCAATGCTAAACGCGCGTTCTTCGACTTCCATCTGTGCCTCACGGGCAAACCGCAGCACAGCGGCGCGCGTAATCCCATGCAGAATGTCGTTCGACAATTCCCGCGTGATTATCCTGTTGCCCTTGACGATGTAGGCATTGTTCGAAGTCCCTTCGGTCACCTTGCCATCTTCCACCATCCAAGCATCATCACAGCCTGCTTTTTTGGCCATCATCTTGCCCATGGAAGGAAACAACAGCTGCACCGTCTTGATATCGCGCCGCGCCCAGCGTTGATCTTCGATCGAGATCACTTTCATCCCAATTTTTGCCATCGGGCTTGCCGCCATGCCGGGCTTTGATTGCGTGAAAAGCACCAAGGTGGGTTTGGTATCCGCTGATGGGAATGCAAAATCGCGGTCTCCGGGATTGCCGCGCGTAACTTGGAGGTAAATCATCCCATCCACGATCTCGTTGCGCGTCACCAATTCGCGGTGGATCTCCAGCAATTCCGCGTCGGTGCAGGGGGTCGCCATATCCAATTCAGTGAGCGAGCGATGCAGGCGCACGATATGACCGCCGAAATCAATCAGCTTACCGCCCAACACACTGGTTACTTCGTAAACGCCGTCCGCCATCAGAAAACCGCGGTCAAAAATCGAGACGGTCGCCTCGGTTTCGGGCAGATATGCGCCATTCACATAAACGGTTCTCATCGCGCGGTCTCCTCAAGGGCTAAATTGACCCTCGGCTTGTCGCCGGAACCGTCGCTTCGGTCAAGGGCGGGCACGTCGCACCCGCCCTCCCCAGATCAATAGCCCAGAGCAATTCCGTCTTTGCGCGGATCAGATGCCCCTTCCAAAAGCCCGTCTTCGCGGAGCAAAATCATCTGCGCCCCGCCAATCGCCACCTTTGGCGTGGCAACCTTGTGTCCTTTGGCGGCCAATTCGGCACGCACGGCGTCCGAATAGCCGCGCTCGACATTCATCACGCCCAAATCGGTAAAGCTGCGTGGCGCGTCCAAGGCATCTTGTGGCTCAAGCCCGTAGTCCACCATATTCGACACGACCCGCGTATGCCCGTTCGGCTGATAGGCTCCACCCATCACGCCAAACGGCGCGATCACTTTGCCGTTCTTTTTCAGCATGCCGGGGATGATCGTATGCATCGGGCGTTTGCCGCCCTTCATCTCGTTGGCATGGCCCTCTTCCAGAGTGAAGCCAGCACCCCGGTTTTGGAAGAGCACACCAAATTTCTCTGAGGCGATCCCCGATCCAAAGCCATGGAAGACCGAATAGATAAGTGACACAGCCATCCGGTCACGATCGACAACCGTGATATAGATTGTGTCCTTGTGAACCTGCTCCGTCAGTGGCGCCGCCGCAGCCATCGCATGATCGCGGTCAATCAATGCCGCCAGCCGCGCGGCGGTTTCCGGCGCAATCATATACTCCATGCGGGTTGTGTGGCTTGGATCAGCAATAAACCGATTGCGCGCATCATAGGCCAGCTTCGCAGCCTCAGCTTCGATATGTGCGCGCTCGGCACCCCAAGGGTCCATCGATTTCAGGTCGAAATGCTTAAGGATATTCAGCATCAAGATGGCCGTGGCACCTTGGCCATTTGGCGGATGCTCGCAGAGTTCCAATTCCCCATAAGTCCCAGAAATTGGCGTGCCATAATGGCTCTCAGCGGCAGCGAAGTCGTCCATCGTGTGAATGCCGCCGCGCGCGCGCAGCGCCGCCACCATATCTTCGGCCACTTCGCCTGTGTAAAACGCATCTCGTCCATTTTTTGAAATCCGGCGCAGCACCTCTGCCTGACCCGGAAAGCGCATCATATCTCCTAGGGCAAACGGCGCACCGCCCTTGGTATAATGCGTGATCCCATGTCCCGAGAGTGTCGCCGTGTTATCCGCCAAATCAAATGCAACGCGTGGAGCGACTGGTACGCCCTCATCCGCATAGCGAATCGCCGGAGCCAGAATTGCATCCAACCCAAGTTTGCCGTGATCATTCGACAAGCGACAAAACGCATCAATTGCTGTGGGGATTGTCACCGCTTCCGGCCCATGCAGCGGAACAGCCGTCAACCCCCGCGCCCTTAGGTCTGCTGCATCCGCAGCCTTGGGGGCGCGCCCCGAGCCATTGACCGAAATAATGTCTTCCGTGCCGGGCTTCTTGATCAAGACAAAGCAATCGCCGCCGATTCCGGTCATTTGCGGCTCGCAAATTCCCAAAAGAACCGCGCCAGCAATCGCGGCATCCACCGCATTCCCGCCCCGCTCCAAAACCTCAACCGCCACCTTGGCGGCCAAAGGGTGCGAAGTCGCACAAATACCATTTGCCGCAATCACTTGGCTGCGGCCTGGCTTTTGAAAATCACGCATTTTGGTTTGTCTCCCTGATCCCAAGCGGAAGACTAGTCTTTACGGCTGGGTTTGCAATGATCTGGGAGTGTAGTTCCTCGACACCGAGCACTGGGTGGGGGCTGTTAACACCCGGTGCCGAGGGAAGCTATTTGCAGCTACCCTTCCCTTATGACGTTTGAGTCTGGCCTTCGTTGGGAAGAACTAAGGCATGTTTGTGGCGGCTCACTTTTTTCCTCCCTTGCTATAAGGCGGTCGTATCCGCTCGGGCACAAAAGTGAGCGTGAAAGACAGGTGGGTGACGCCATCTCGGCGGAAAATTCGCAAGTCATGCACCAAATCTCTAATAAGTGCCCAGCCAAAGCCACCTTCCGGCAAGGCTTCCGGCACAATATCCGCCAAACACTTGCCGCGGATCAGGTCCTCTGGCGGAGCCTGTCCCTGATCGCTGACCGTCACCACAAGCTTGCGCGCCAAGGCCAGAAAACTCACCCAAATCGGCCCCGAGTTTTTTGCGCCATAGGCGTGCTCTTCGATGTTGTTGAATACTTCTGCCATGACAATCTCCGCCGCTTCGATCAAATCGCCCGGCATGGCCCAAGCCGCCAAACAAGCCATCAACTCCTCTAAGGCTGCGCGCACCTGCATGGGTCCGGTCGTGAACTGCAACGCAAAGAATCGTTCCGCGCCCGCTGCGTTGTCGGCTCCGCTGTCATCAACTGGTCCGCGCATCTGCCTCGCCTCAGCTCGCATCACTTATACCCGCCTCCACCGACACATGGATGGGAAAGACACTGTCCATCCGCGTGAGGCGAAACACTCTTTCCACGGTTGGGGTCAGTCCCGCCAAATGCAGGCGACGCGGCGCCAAAGCCTTCATCACAGCCACGATTGCCCCCAAGCCGGAGCTGTCAACAAAGGTAATCCGCGTCAAATCGAGAACCACCGCGCCGTCTCCGGGCAATCCCCGCATTGCTTCCTTGAAGGCCAGCGCCACTGCCGCATCAATGCGCGAGGCTTCAAGGGTCACAACCAGACAATTGCGCTCAAGTTGGTGGATCAGCCGCATCATCACGCTCCGCAGAAATACGCATACACTCGGCAAAGACTGGACGATAAACCTTTCCATCTCGTATTCATGGCTCAGGAAAATGGGAGGACATGATGCAAGAGGTCGTAATCGCAGGCGCCGCGCGCACCGCCATGGGTGGATTTCAGGGCGTTTTTAACACCGTCTCTGCCGCGCAACTCGGCGGCGCTGCCATCCGCGCGGCTCTGGCCGACGCCGGAGCCAGCACCGTCGATGAGCTCTTGATGGGCTGCGTCCTCCCCGCAGGCCAAGGCCAAGCGCCAGCCCGCCAAGCAGGCTTTGCCGGCGGATTAGGCGAAGAGGTGCCAGCCACAACGCTTAACAAAATGTGCGGCTCAGGCATGAAGGCCACCATGATCGCCTTCGACCAAATTGCGCTCGGACATGCCCAAACAATGATCGCAGGCGGCATGGAATCGATGTCCAATGCCCCCTACCTTCTGCCAGCTATGCGGGGCGGAGCGCGCATAGGCCACCAAGGCGCAATCGACCATATGTTCCTCGATGGTCTGGAAGACGCCTATGACAAAGGCCGCCTGATGGGCACATTCGCAGAAGATTGCGCCGAAGCGTTCCAATTCACACGCGCGGATCAAGACGCCTACGCATTGGGCTCGCTCGAAAATGCGCTAAAGGCCATCCAAAGCGGCGCGTTTGACGGCGAAGTCTTCCCCGTTACTCTCTCGGGACGCGCGGGCGACACGGTGGTGTCGGAGGACGAACAGCCGGCCAAGGCCCGCCCGGACAAGATCCCGACCCTCAAGCCTGCCTTCCGCAAAGATGGCACCGTTACCGCCGCCAATGCCTCGTCGATCTCTGATGGCGCTGCCGCCTTGGTGCTGGCGTCGCGCCAAGCGGCACAAGCGCAAGGCCTGAAAATCCGGGCGCGGATCCTTGGCCACGCAAGCCACGCGCAAGCCCCCGCACATTTCCCGACCGCACCAGTGCCCGCTGCCCGCAAATTGCTCGACCGTTTGGGCTGGGAGAAAGACAGCGTTGACCTTTGGGAAGTCAACGAAGCCTTCGCCGTCGTCCCCATGGCCTTCATGCATGAAATGGGGATCGCACGCAGCAAGATGAACGTCAACGGCGGGGCCTGCGCGCTTGGGCATCCCATCGGTGCCTCTGGTGCAAGGATTATTGTGACGCTGCTCAACGCACTTGAAAAGCGTGGCCTGAACCGTGGCATCGCAGCAATTTGCATCGGGGGCGGCGAAGGAACAGCCATCGCCATCGAACGCACATAAACAAAAACTCTTGCAAGAGTTTTCCGAATTCCTTGCAAGGAATTCTCTAAGGTCCTTGCAAGGACCTTAGGCAAGACAGGAGGCACGCGTGCCAGTCAACTACACCGAGCTTTCCGCTCAAATCATCGCGCTGACAGCGGGCGAGCGCGACACGGTCTCGCTCATGGCCACGCTCGCATGCGAAGTGCACCGCGCCGATGCGCGCTTTGACTGGACCGGGTTTTACAGGGTTGTCGCACCAGACATCTTGAAAATCGGCCCCTATCAAGGCGGGCATGGCTGTCTGGTTATCCCGTTCTCTCGCGGTGTCTGTGGCGCTTGCGCGCGAACGGGAGAGGTCCAGCTGGTGCCCGACGTAGAGGCCTTTCCCGGCCATATCGCATGCGCGGCGTCGACCCGCTCCGAGCTGGTCTTGCCGGTTCGCAATGCCGCAGGCCGGCTCTTGGGGGTCTTCGATATCGACAGCGACTTGCCAGATGCCTTCAGCCAAACAGATGCGGAGGAGCTGCAATCTATTCTTGATCAGGTGTTTGCCGAGGCCGAGTAGGCTTGACACGGGCCTACGCCGCCCCGCCCCAGTCTCTGCCCCCGCCGGGGTATGGTCCGCCCAATGCCCCTAGCCGCCGCCAATAATTGCGCCTGCAGCAAAGACCAAGGCACCGCCAACCACGACTTGGAAAGCGGCCCGCAGGAACGGAGTTTGCATATAGCGGTTCTGAATCCATGCGATGGCCCAGAGCTCTATAAAGACCACGACCATTGCGGTGATCGTGGCGGTCCAGAAATGTGGGATCAGATAGGGCAACGCATGGCCAAGGCCGCCCAGCGTTGTCATAACACCTGCCGAGATACCGCGTTTCACGGGTGATCCACGACCCGAAAGCTGGCCATCGTCCGATGCGGCTTCCGTAAAGCCCATAGAGATGCCTGCGCCCACAGACGCCGCAAGCCCCACCAAGAACGTGGTCCAAGTGTCTTGAGTGGCAAAGGCCGTGGCAAAAATCGGCGCGAGCGTAGATACCGATCCATCCATCAAGCCCGCAAGGCCCGGCTGCACCCATGTCAGCACGAATTGACGATGCGCGCTTTCGGCTTCGTTTTCCAAGGTTTCATCGTCCAGATGGGCCTTCTCCAAACTGCCCGCCCGGTGCTGGTGGCCTGCTTCGGCGGCCGCAAGGTCGCCCAGCAATTTGCGCGTTCCCGCATCAGAAGAGGACTGTGCCGCCATCAGATAAAAGCGTTCTGCTTCTCTCTCCATCGCGCGGGCTTCGGCGCGAATTTTCTCAAGACCGAGGTTTTGCACCAACCAGACCGGCCGACGGGCATAGTAGCCAGCCACATGCTCACGCCGTATCAGCGGAATGACTTCGCCAAAGCGGCGGCGGTGCATTTCGATCAAGCGCTGGCGGTGTGCGTCTTCTTCCGCAGCCATCTCGTCGAAAACCACAGCCGTCGCTGGAAACTCAGCGCGCAATTGCTCGGCATAAGAACGATAGATGCGTCCATCATCTTCTTCGCTCGAAATCGCAAGCGACAGAATCTCTTGCTCGGTGAGATCGCGGAAATGTCGTCTTTGGCTGAAAAATCGCATTCTGCCGGCTCCAGTTTGGAATGATTCCAAGTTAACCTGTGTTTGCACCGCATTCAAGGCAGGGTGCTTGCGAAAAGTGAACCGAACAGTCTACATGGTAACATTCAAGGTGTGAGTAAAACAGGAGCGTTCGCAGCCAATATGCCGGATGGTATTCGACGAGGACGAAAATATGATCAGGTCTTGATAGGCGCGCGCGATGTCTTCCTCGTGCATGGCTATGAAGCGGCCTCTGTCGATGAAATCGCCCGTGCAAGCGGCGTGAGCAAAGCCACGCTCTACAGCTATTTCCCCGACAAACAGCATTTGTTCATCGAAGTCGTCCGTTCTGAATGCAACCGTCAGGCGGATGCCGCTGTCGAGGTGATTGCCCCTGATGCCCCGGCTTCCGTCGTGCTGGAACAGGTCGCGCGCCATATCCTCGCTTTTGTGCTCTCAGATTTCGCTCAGGCCGTTTTCCGTGTGTGCGTCTCCGAGGCCGAGCGCTTCCCCGAATTGGGCCGCGCCTTTTACGAAAGCGGTCCCCGACTGGGCCATTTGCGGTTGGTTGCGTGGATGCAATCTGCGGTCGCCGAAGGCAAACTGGCGATCGACGATGTGCCGCTTGCTGCGGATCAATTTGCCGAGCTTTGCAAAGCGTCGCTTTGGACCAAATCCTTCTTCGGCATCCAGACTCGCTTCTCCAAAGCCGAGGTTGATCACGTCATTCATGGGGCCGTCGCCACCTTCCTCGCGCGCTACGGCAATTGATTTACGTTGTTAATTGGTTTCACGTGGCTATTCTCTCCAGATCACTCGGAGGAATAACCCATGTCCACACCGCCCTTTCGCGCCGACCACGTTGGCAGTCTCTTGCGCCCCGCAACCGTGAAAGCAGCCCGACGCGCGCATTTTGAAGAAAAATCTCTCGATCAAGCGGGGCTCGCACAGGCCGAAGATGCCGCCATTACGGCCTTGATCAAGATGCAAGAAAGCGTGGGTTTGCCCGTTGTCACCGATGGGGAACAGCGTCGCTCCTTTTGGCACTATGATTTCATGGATGGGCTCGACGGGTTTTCCGTCGTCGAACGCGCCCCTGACCAGGGGGTGCAATTCGCGGGCATCAAGTTACGCCCGATGTTTCCCACGATTACCGGAAAGCTCGATTTTCCCGCAGACCACCCGCATCTCGCGCATTTCAAATTTGTCGCAGCCCAAAGCAAAGTGACCCCGAAAATCTCAATACCCGGTCCCTCTTGCTGTCACTTCCGAACGGATCCCGCCGATATCGCGCCAAAAGACTATACCGATATCGAGCACCTCACGGCGGATATCGCGGCCACGTATAAAAAGGCCGTGCACGCCTTCTACGACGCCGGGTGTCGGTATCTGCAAATGGATGACATCTTCTTCGCTTATCTTTGCGACCCCAAACACCGCGCCACCAAAATCGCGCAAGGCCAAGATCCCGATTGGCTCGTTGGCCGCTATGCATGGATGATGCATGAAGCAATCAAAGACCGCCCCTCTGACATGGTCATTGGCATGCATATGTGCCGGGGCAATTTTCGCTCCACCCATGCCGCCGAGGGCGCCTATGACGCCGTTGCAGATGCGGTATTCAATCAGACCGGGGTGGATGTGTTCTTCATGGAATATGACACCGATCGAGCGGGCGGCTTGGAGCCGCTTTCCTTGCTTGCCAAAGGCAAACAACGTGTGATGCCGGGCTTCATCACCACCAAAACCGCCCCTTTGGAAGAGATGGATTGGCTCAAACGCCAATTTGACGCCGCTGCCAAATTCGCACCGCTTGAGCAAATGGGCATCGCGCCGCAATGTGGCTTCGCCTCGACAGAGGAAGGCAATTCCCTCACCGAGGACGACCAAAAGCGTAAACTCGATTTGGTGGTGCGCTGCGCGGAAGAGATCTGGGGCGGCGTCGACGCTTGATCCCAGGCGCTCAGTCAAAAAAAGGGGGCCGTTGAATCGGCCCCTCTCGAGTTCTTGCCTGTGCCTAAAGTGCCCTTTTAGGTCGTTGGGATGACCAGACGCTGTCCAGTTCGGATTCTGTCTGGCGAGCCAAGAATGGCGCGGTTTGCTTCAAAAATTTGGGTGAACTTGCCAGCATCGCCGTAAAAGCGCTGGGCAATCGCCCCAAGGCTGTCGCCCGGTGAGACCGTGTAGAAGTTGAACTGCTCCACATCACCGCTGGCCTTTTGCACCATCCGCACCTCAACGCCCTCACCACCCGCGATCACGGGCTTGGCCGTCTCGCCTGCGGCCACGCGCGCTTGCGACACGATCGAGGCCAAGATCGTTGCCGTATCTACCCGGCCATCATTGGTCACCAGCGCCTTTGGAACCGAAAACTCACCCCGGCCCGCCGCCTCGTTCACCAAAGCATCAATATAGGAATCTGATTGTCCCTCGCGCAGCGCCTGCGCCACCAATGCCTGCAAACCAGAGGCCGGAGCCGCGGGCGCAGCAGCAGGCACCACACCCGTCACCGCCCGGATATTGGCCAAAATTCCCGCTGTTGCCGCATCCATTGGGGCCGCGCTGGCAGGGGTTGCGACTTTTACCCCAAGTTCCGCCAAAACACCTGCGGTCATTGACTGCACATCGCTGCTGTCGGTGCGAAACTTCGCCTCGGGCACTGCGGTCTTGGCAATCGGTGCGGGCTGCAAGGCTTGAATGGGAGCCGCTGCCGCGACTTGCACCGGAGCAGCCGCACCAGCCGCCTCCGCTGACGCCACTGGCGCGCTCAGATCGGTGACAGCGCGTGTCACATCGGGCGCAGGATAGGCCAGCGGATCGCGGTCAGGCTGTAAGGCCACTAAAATCCCGGTAAGTCCCAAGAACCCTCCGATCGCCAAAGCAGACCGGATCAGTCGTGGATGCGCTTTGCGCGGGACGTGTGGCGTGTTCAAGCTTGTCATCATGGCTCCAGCACCGTTAGTCCAAGGATCATCCAATCCTGCATACCACCCCGATAATATTTTATCTTCTCAGCGGGATAGCCTACGTCGAGCAGGTTACGGATCGCGCGGGGAGATTGATCACACCACGGACCGTTGCAAAAAAGCGCAAGGTCAAATGCTCCAGAGAAATCCCAAGCACTGCCTTGTTGTATCGCGCCAAGCGCTTTCAAAATCTCGTCGCGATAGGGGTTTGTTGCCTCAAGCGTCGCAAAGGGCACATTGACCGATCCGGGGATGGTGCCCTTGGCAAACCATTCTGGCACCCGGCTGTCGATCAACAGGCCCTGACCCTGTGCAACCCGGCTCGAGAGGAAATCCATCACCTCAATCTCACCGATTGTCTCAACACCCGCGCCTGCCGACATCGGGTGAATGCAAAACGGTGGGCAGGCCCGAGACGTCTTGGCAAATTCTCCGCTCAAAACCGCATCAGGGTCTTGGTTGCGGGCTATTTCATAGCTCTTGCCGCTGACGGAAAAACTGCGTGACATGTCGTCAGGCGTGATCCGCACAGCCTTATCCGCGGCCCAAAGTGGCGCGGCGCAAAGCTGCACAAGTGCAAATGCGAGAAACAGTACTCGCGTCATGGTTAAAATCCCCCAGAGTGGCATTTCTTGTGGCTGGCAGGCCAACACCCCGTTTCTGGCGTCAAGATATAGGCGAATCGCAACGAATCAGTCAACCAGAAGTGATTCGCGCACGACATGTTTTCTGCGCGCTGAGACGCAGAGGTGATTCGTTTCAGTGACTTAGCCGCAATTGCCGGGGTAAATTAATCTACCAAACCGCGTGGAATGCGCGCAGGCAAAGCAAAGACAACAGGCTCTGATGCCCGAAAACCGCCGATGATCACGCGATGAGGTCTTTTTCCGAACCCGAAACAGCGCCAAGCGCATCTTGTGGCGCAATGCCCAGCAAAAGCCCGCGCGCGCCCGCATTGATCCATACCCGCTCCGCCTGCATCACCGAGATTTCAAACATCGTTGGCACGGCACGCTTTTGCCCAAAGGGTGAAATCCCGCCCACGCGATAGCCCGTCAACTTCTCTGCTTTCGCAGGCAACATCATTACAGCCGCTTTGCCCCCAAACCCGGCTGCGACCTTCTTCATCGACAAGGTGCGATCTGAGGGCAAGACACAACACACCGGGCGTCCGTCCAGCTCGACCATCAAGGTTTTCAAGGTCAGCCCTGGGTCCAACCCCAAAGCCTCAGCGGCCGCACGCCCAACAGCTTCGGCCGTGCGGTCGTATTCATAGGGATGCAGGGAAACAGAAATCCCAGCAGCTTGCAGCGCTTTGAGGCCCGGTGTTGAGGTCATCGATCTATGTCACATCGGCAAGGATGGCGCGGTGGGAAGGGGGGCTGTCTGCCCCCCTCTGCCTCACGGCATTCACCCCCCGAGGATATTTTTCGCAAGAAGACAGCCAGTCAGAAGACCACGACCGAGCGGATTGATTTGCCTTCATGCATCAGATCGAAGCCTTTGTTGATGTCTTCGAGTTTGAGCGTGTGGGTAATCATCGAGTCGATTTCGACTTTGCCGTCCATGTACCAATCAACGATTTTGGGCACATCGGTGCGTCCACGCGCGCCGCCAAAGGCCGTGCCTTTCCAGACGCGCCCGGTGACCAGTTGGAAGGGGCGGGTCGAAATCTCTGCGCCTGCTGGCGCCACACCAATGACCACAGAGACGCCCCAGCCACGATGCGTACATTCAAGGGCATCGCGCATGACTTGGGTATTTCCAGTGCAGTCGAAGGAGTAATCCGCGCCACCGATCTGATCGAAAGGGGTCTTTGTCATATTTACGATATGCTGCACGATGGGGCCGTCAATTTCCTTCGGATTGACAAAATGGGTCATGCCGAACCGCTCACCCCATTCCTTTTTATCGTTGTTGAGATCAACGCCGATGATCATATCCGCGCCCGCCATCCGCAAGCCTTGGATCACGTTGAGGCCGATTCCGCCGAGACCGAACACCACAGCTTTCGCGCCGATTTCCACTTTGGCGGTGTTGATCACTGCGCCGATGCCTGTGGTCACGCCACAGCCGATATAGCAGACCTTGTCGAAAGGTGCGTCGGGGCGGATTTTAGCCAGCGCGATTTCTGGCAGCACAGTGTGGTTGGCGAAGGTAGAGCAGCCCATGTAATGCAGGATCGGAGTGCCATCGAGCATGGAGAAGCGCGTGGTGCCATCAGGCATCAGGCCTTGGCCTTGGGTGGCGCGGATCGAGGTGCATAGGTTGGTCTTCTGGCTCAGGCATGACGGGCACTGGCGACATTCGGGGGTGTAGAGCGGGATCACGTGATCGCCGGGCTTCAGAGATGTGACGCCGGGGCCCACTTCAAGCACCACGCCTGCGCCTTCATGGCCAAGGATCGCCGGGAACATTCCTTCGGGATCTGCGCCGGAAAGGGTGAATTCATCAGTGTGGCAGATGCCTGTCGCCTTGATTTCGACCAAGACCTCGCCTGCTTTTGGGCCTTCGAGGTTGACCTCCATGATTTCGAGCGGTTTGCCCGGGGCAACGGCGACGGCGGCGCGAGTTCTCATTTAAGCTATCTCCTGCAAAATACGCGCAAAGACTCGGCGAATTTTCGCGGTTTGGCAACCGGAGTTTGCGGCAAGCATTGCGGGCTCTGCGACAGAGTGCGAGACTTTATGTGCCTTTGTTGGGGCTTGGGGGCGCTATGGTGGAGGGGAGAGCGGCATGTTTTGTCGGTGCGTAGTTTGCTTGGCGGCGGTGATCGCGACGGCGGCCTGTGCGGCACCGGTTCCGCCGTCTGACAGCTGTGGTGCTGCTTCTTTGGCGCGCTTGATCGGTCAGCCTGTGGCGGATGTCGTGCTCGGTGCGGCGCCCTCGCCGGTGCGTGTTATTGGGCCAAACACTCCTGTGACCAAAGATTATCGGCTCAACCGTCTCAATATCATTCACGATGCGGCAGGTGTCATTATCGACATTCGCTGCGGTTAGGGGTCTCGACTCTGTCTGCGAGGATGCATAAATTGGAACAATAGGTGAACATTTTCGGGCCAGTCATGCTCTGCCGCCGCATCCTTTGTCTGTGGTTTCCCCGCCTTGGTGCGGAGCGATTGGTGCGGCTGGGTCTGGAGGAGCCCGGCCAGCCTCTTGCTACAATCGAAGAGCATGGCCCGGCGCAAATCCTGCGCGCGCTCACGTCCGAAGCCTCTGCAGCCGGGCTTCATCCGGGGCAGCCGCTGCGCGAGGCATTGGCGCTGTGTCCCGGGCTGCGAACGCGGCAGCGTCAGCCTATGGTGGAAGCCAATTTCATGGCGGTGCTGCGGCGTTGGTCGGGGCGTTATTCACCCTTGGTTGCGCTTGACGGCACGGCGGGGCTTTTGCTCGACATTACAGGTTGTGCCCATCTTTTTGGCGGCGAGGAGGGGATGTTTGCCCGCGTCATCGATGACTTCGCCGAGATGGGGCTTTCTTTGCGCGCGGGTATTGCTGACACGCCGGGGGCTGCTTGGGCCTTGGCACATCATTCGGGTCGCGATGCCACGACCGGGCGTTCAGGCGATGGCATTTCCAGTGAGGCTCGCGCCACGCGTTCGCGGGCCGCACGGCGCCCTCAACCCCCGCGAGCTGCGATGGGTCAGGGGGGCATTGCGCCCTCGGGCCATACCCATGACGCCCTCGCGCCCTTGCCGATGGAGGCGTTGCGCCTGAGCGCCAAAACCGCCGAGAGCCTCTCGCGCCTTGGCCTGCGCCGCATCGGTGATCTTTACGCGCAGCCCCGTGCCGCGCTCGCGCGCCGTTTTGGCACGGAATTGGTGCTGCGTCTCGATCAGGCCCTGGGCGCAGTCCCCGAACCAATTTCACCAGTGCGCCATGAAATACCTTATGCCACCCGGTTAAGCTTGCCTGATCCCATTGGTTTGATGGACGACCTGCTTGCCGGGCTCGATCGCCTCTTGCCGCGTCTGTGCACCACGCTGGCCCGCGATGGGCTGGGCGCGCGGGTGTTGCGCTTTGAGGCCTATCGCGCCGATGGGGGCTTTGACGCGGTGACCATCGCCTTGGCACGGCCCATGGTGGAACCAGAGCGCATCCGTCCCCTTCTGATGCTCAAACTCACCGAGATTGATGCGGGCTTCGGCATCGACATGCTGCGCCTCGTCACTCTGCGCGCCGAGCCTTTGCGCGCGCAGCCAGTCACTAGTGCCATCGGCGCTCCCAACACAGATGATAGCGCCGCACTCCATGATCTCTTGGGGCGTCTCGGTGCGCGTCTGGGCACTGATGCCGTCACGCGGCGCCATCCCGCCAATAGCCATATCCCAGAGAAGACCGCGCTTACGCTGGCCGCCGCGTGGTCAGACCCCTGTGGCCCTTGGCCCGAGCGCCCCGAACGCCCGATCCTCACATGGCGGCCCGAACCTGTGCAGGCCCCCGCGCGTCCCGTGCCGCCTGCGCGTTTTCGCTGGCGGCGGCGCGAGCATGTCATTGCCGACGCGCTGGGCCCCGAGCGCATTTTGCCCGAATGGTGGCTCGAAGATCCCCAATGGCGCTCCGGTGCGCGGGATTATTGGATCATCACCACCGAAACAGGCGAGCGGCTTTGGCTGTTTTACGCCCATGGCGCCGCCCTCAGCGCTGGCTGGTTCTGCGTTGGAAATTTCCTCTGATCGCCCCTGCATTATGCGCTGCGATAGGCCACCATCGTCAGCAACTCATATTCCGCCACTTGCTCACCGGTTTGATTGGTCAAAATCACGGCCCAAGCGACTTCGCCATAGCTGTCGGTGCGCCGCGTCTTGCGCTTGACCGTCAGTTGTGCGGCGATGCTGTCGCCGGGTGAAACGGGCTTTTGAAAGGACAGTCCATTCAGCCCCGTATTGGCCAATACAGGTCCGGGGTTTGGCTCCACAAACAGCCCCGCCGCAAAGCTCAACAGCAAATAGCCATGCGCCACACGTCCGGGGAAGAAGGGATTTGCCTGCGCTGCGGCCTCATCCATATGCGCGTAAAACGTATCTCCGGTGAAATGCGCGAAATGCTCGATATCCTCGAGCGAAATCTCCCGCGCCTTTGTATGGATGGTCTCTCCGATCCCCAAGTCATCGAAATTGCGCTGAAACGGGTGGCGCGGGCCTTCGGAAACAGGGGCACCGCGCAGCCATGTGCCCGACACTGCCGACAGTATCCGTGGGCTGGCTTGCACGGCGGTTCGCTGCATGTAATGCAGCACTGCCCGCACGCCGCCCAATTCCTCGCCTCCCCCTGCGCGCCCCGGCCCGCCATGAATCATCTGCGGCATCGGCGCACCATGTCCGGTGGCCTCGGACGCAGCGTCGCGATCCATGATGTAAAGCCGACCATGATGCGCCGCACTTTCCATGGTCACATCGCGTGCCACCTCTGGGTCATGGGTGAACAACGACGCCACCAGCGAGCCACCGCCGCGATTGGCCAAAGCCGCCGCATGGGCCACGTCGCGATAGGGCATCAAGGTCGAGACAGGCCCAAAGGCCTCCACCTGATGCACCAATCGCGCTGCATCCGGCGTGTCGCATTGCAACACCATCGCAGGCAAGAACGCCTGAGCGGCATCACCGCCCATAACCTCAAATTGATCGGGATCGCCATGGATCAGTCGCGCCTCTTGACGCAACATCGCCAGCTTGGCCAAAACATCCCGCTTCTGGCTCATCGACGCCAAAGCCCCAAGCCGCGCCTTCTCTCCTGCCGGATCTGCGGGCGAAATCGCCCCCAGCTTGGCTGCCAAAGCCTCACCGACTGCGCCAAGCATGGCTTGCGGCACGATCAAACGCCGCATCGCCGTGCATTTTTGTCCGGCTTTTGTAGTAATTTCCTGCACCGCTTCCTTGAGGAAGAGCTCAAACTCAGGACTGCCTACACCTGCGTCCGGCCCGAGAATCGCGGCGTTCAGGCTGTCTTGTTCCGCCATGAACCGCGTGGAGTTCCGCATCAATGCAGGTGTCGCCCGCAGCTTGAGTGCCGTATCAGCCGAGCCAGTGAAACTCACCACATCCTGCGGCCCCAAACGGTCAAGCATATCCCCCACCGAGCCGATCACCAATTGCACTGCGCCCTCCGGCAGCAAGCCCGAAGTGATCATCATTTCATAGCAGGCATGGGTCAGATAACAGGTTTGCGTCGCGGGTTTGATGATCGCTGGCACCCCGGCCAACAATGTCGGGGCCAGCTTCTCCAGCATGCCCCAAACCGGAAAGTTGAAGGCGTTGATATGCACTGCCACGCCTTGTAACGGCACCGCGATATGCTGCCCGCTAAAGGCCCCGGTGCGTCCCATCGGCTCCACGGCGCCGTCAATCCATACATGACCGTCCGGCAACTCTCGGCGTCCCTTGGCGGCATAGGCCATCATCGTGCCGATACCGCCCTCAATATCCACCCGCCCATCGCGCAGCGTCGCCCCGGTCAGCGGGTTGATGGCGTAGAGCGCATCTTTGCGCTCCATCAGATACCCCGCCAGCGCTTTCAACATCCGGGCGCGGTCGTGAAATCCCATTGCGCGCAGCGCAGGTCCGCCAACGCCGCGCGCATGATCCAGCGCGCCTTGCACATCCCAGCCACCACTCATCGCCGTGGCAATCGGTTGACCCGTCACGGGCCCAAGAATCGGCGTGCTTTCGCCTCGGGCGGCAATCCAGCGTCCGACAATATGGCTCTCGGGTTTCAGCATCGATTTTCCTCCCCACAGGCTTCGGCGCAGAACATGACCTAGCCCGTGGGCTATTGCAACACTCTTGACCGCGCGGTCGGTTTTGTGCTGCAACTGCCTCGGGAGGCGCCCCCGTCCCCTGTTCTTTTGTCGCCGCTGTCATCTCGACAGCTCTGCGACACAAGGGTTCACATCAGGGCTGGGGCGCGCGAGGCAGGAGAGCCAGAGATGACGCCAGACGCGCGCGCGAAAAAATCCGCCGCCACCATGTGGGCCGGTGATGCCGCCACACAGTTTCTCGGCATGGAGATGGTCGATGTCGGACCTGGCCATGCCACCATGACGATGCGCGTGCGCCCAGAGCATCTCAATGGCCATCAGATGTGCCACGGCGGCTATATCTTCCTTCTGGCCGACAGCGCCTTCGCTTTCGCCTGCAACAGCTATAACCAAATCGTTGTAGCCCAAGAAAATACCATCACCTTCCTAAGCCCCGGCAAGGGCGGTGAGGTGCTCACCGCCGTCGCGCAGGAGCAGCATCTCGCAGGTCGGTCGGGCATCTATGACGTGGCAGTCACCGGAGAAGACGGGCGCAAAGTCGCGCTCTTCCGGGGGCTAAGCCGCACCCTTAAAGGACAGCATTTCGAGGAGACTGACGCATGAGAGACGCCTATATCTGTGAGGGCCTCCGCACCCCTATTGGCCGCTATGCGGGCGCGCTCTCCAGCGTCCGTCCTGATGACCTTCTGGCAGGTGTCATTCGCGCCCTCATTGCTGGGCGTGATCTGAAGATCGACGAAGCCTTGATGGGCTGCGCCAACCAAGCAGGCGAAGACAACCGCAACGTCGCCCGCATGGCCGTTTTGCTGGCGGGCTTGGGCGACAGCGTTCCGGGGGCTACAATCAACCGTCTTTGCGGCTCTGGGCTTGACGCCATCGGCTCCGCCGCGCGCGCCGTCAAGGCAGGCGAGGCCGACCTCATTCTCGCAGGCGGGGTCGAGTCGATGTCGCGCGCACCTTTCGTCATGGGCAAAGCCGATAGCGCCTTTTCCCGTGCCGCCGAAATTTACGACACCACCATCGGCTGGCGCTTCGTCAACAAGGCAATGCACAAGGCCTATGGCACGGATTCCATGCCCGAAACCGCCGAGAATGTCGCAGCGGATTTCAATATTTCCCGCGCCGATCAAGACGCCTTCGCGCTACGCTCACAAACCCGAGCGACCGCTGCAATCGCCTCTGGCCGCTTGGCGCGTGAGATCACCCCAGTGATGATCGCGCAGCGCAGGGGTGACCCGATTGTCGTCGATACCGACGAACACCCTCGCGCCACAACGCTGGACAAACTCGCCGCCCTCGCCACGCCCTTCCGTCAAGGGGGGTCCGTCACCGCAGGCAACGCCTCCGGGGTCAATGATGGCGCCGCCGCCGTGTTCATCGCTTCGGCTGAGGCGGTGAAGAAATATGGCCTTACGCCCCGCGCCCGCATTGTCTCCATGGCCACTGTTGGCGTGCCGCCGCGCATCATGGGCATCGGCCCTGCGCCCGCGACCCAAGCTCTGCTGGATCGTCACGGTCTGAAAATTTCCGATATCGACATGCTCGAAGTCAACGAAGCTTTCGCGGCTCAGGCGCTGGCCTCTTTACGCCAACTGGGCCTTCCCGATGACGCGGATCACGTCAATCCACATGGCGGTGCCATTGCCCTTGGTCACCCGTTGGGTATGTCGGGTGCGCGTCTGGCGATCTCTGCGTCGCTCTCGCTGGGCGATATGGGTGGCAAACGCGCGATTTGCTCCATGTGCATCGGCGTCGGCCAAGGGATCGCTCTGATGATGGAGGCCGTGTGATGAAAGATCTCGCACCGAAAAAAGGGGATCTCGAAGCCATCGAAACCGCCAGCCGCGACGAGATTGCCGCGCTGCAACTCGACCGGATGAAATGGTCGTTGCGCCACGCCTATGAAAACGTGCCTCACTACAAGGCCGCTTTTGAGGCCAAAGGCGTGCACCCTGACGATCTCCATACGCTGGCCGATCTGGCGAAATTCCCCTTCACCACCAAACAAGACCTGCGTGCAAATTATCCATTCGGCATGTTTGCCGTGCCGCGCGCCCAAGTCCGCCGTGTGCATGCATCTTCAGGCACGACAGGCCAGCCCACCGTTGTGGGCTATACCGAAACCGACCTCGCAAATTGGGGCCAAGTCGTCGCCCGCAGCTTGCGGGCTGCAGGCTTGCGCGCAGGCGACCTTTTGCACAATGCCTATGGCTATGGCCTGTTCACAGGCGGCTTGGGCATCCATCTTGGGGCCGATGCGCTGGGCCTCACCACCGTTCCAATCTCGGGGGGCATGACCCCGCGCCAAGTGCGCCTGATCGAAGATTTCAAGCCAGACGGCATCACCGTCACCCCATCCTACGCGCTCTCGATCCTTGATGAATTCAAGGTCCAAGGCCTTGATCCCCGCGCCTGCTCGCTCAAAGTCGGCATCTTCGGTGCCGAACCATGGACCAACGCCATGCGCCGCGAAATCGAAGAGGCCTTCGACATGCACGCTGTCGATATCTATGGCCTCTCCGAAGTCATGGGGCCGGGGGTGGCCAATGAATGTGTCGAAACCAAAGACGGCTTGCACATCTGGGAAGATCACTTCTACCCCGAAGTGATCGATCCCGTTACAGGCGAGGTGCTTCCAGATGGGGAATTGGGCGAACTTGTGTTTACTTCGCTGACCAAGGAAGCCTTCCCCGTCGTGCGCTACCGCACGCGCGATCTTACCCGCCTTTTGCCCGGCACCGCGCGCAGCATGCGCCGTATGGAAAAAATCACCGGCCGTTCGGATGACATGATCATCTTGCGGGGCGTCAATGTCTTCCCCACCCAAATCGAAGAGCAATTGATGGAGGTCCCCGACCTCGCCCCGCATTTCCAGATCGAACTCACCCGCTCTGGCCGGATGGACCAAATGCGCGTCTTTACCGAAGCGGCGATTGGCCTCACCGATCCAGCCCGCCGTGAGGCCGCCGGAAAAACTCTGGCGCATCGCATCAAACAAACCATTGGCGTAAGCGTAAAGGTAGACGTGTTGGACACTGGCAAGGTAGAGCGTAGTCAGGGCAAGGCAGTCCGTCTTGTGGACAAGCGCCCGAAGGAGAGCTGATGGCCCGGGGACTGGCACGAGATCACGACGAAAAGCGCGCAAGCCTCCGCAAAGGGGCCGCGCAATATTTCGCGGCACATGGGTTCGACCGCGCCTCCCTGTCAGGCGCGTCCAAGCAACTCGGCATCTCCAAGGCGCTGATCTATCACTACTGGCCCTCCAAAGAAGATCTGCTCTTTGATATTTTCAACGAACACTTCACCGAGCTGCTCGACGCCGTAGAAGCCGCGCAAGACGAAGGATTGCCCGGCCTTATCGCCGCGATCCTCGCGGTTTATGAAGATGCCGATCCCGAGCACAAGCTGCAACTCGACGCGCTCAAACTCCTGCCCACAGACCGCCAAGCGCCGTTGATGGCCGCGCAGCGCCGTCTGGTGGCTATGATGTCGAGCGCAGTAGCGAAAGAAGCGCCCGGTCTTTCCGCCGATCAACTCCGCGCCGCTGTCATGACTGTCTTCGGTATCTTGAACTGGGTCTACATGTGGCACCGCCCCGGCAAAGGCATGAGCCGTGCGGACTATGCGAAAATGGCCGCCGAGTTTGTGCGTGGCGGATTGAAGGCGCTCTGATCCTCCCTGCGGGTGCGTTGCGCGAAAATGCGTCGAACGCCGTGCCTTGCGCTTGGCCTCCGCCCTCTGCATTCTTACGGCATGGATCCGCTCGCTCCCCTCATCGCCTCCTTGCATGCCGAAGGCCGCCTGCGCGTCTGGTCTTTGGTCATCACTGTCTTTGGTGATTGTGTGCAGCACCGCGGCGGGCGCATTTCGACGGCGCGCCTCCAACGTCTCTTGGGGCGCATTGGCGTCGAGCCGGGCGCACTTCGCACCGCGCTGTCTCGTCTGGGCCGTGATGGCTGGGTCGAAAGCGAACGCGCCGGACGCAGCAGTGAATACCGCCTGAGCCAGCAAGGCCTCATGCGGTTCACCGAAGCCACCGGGCGCATCTACGCTCCGCCGCAATCAGGCCCGATTCACGGCTGGACCCTCTCTCTCGACGAGGGTGGGCCACAGGGCTTCACGCTGGGCGGTCTGCGCTTGCGCCCCCAAAACCAAGCCCTACCCGATGCAGGCTTTCGGCTTGAAGGTCAGATCACTGCGCTTTCCCCTGCCTTGCGCGCCAGCCTGATTTCCGCACCCTTCCGCGCCGCGCTGGACCACCTCTTCGCGGATCTGGCGCATCTCACCACCACAGATCTCGACCCACTCGACGCCTGCGCCGCGCGCATTTTGCTCATCCACCGCTGGCGGCGCATCGTGCTGCGCCACCCCGATCTGCCCGCCGAGCTGTTGCCAGACGATCTCCCCGAGCCCCCGCGCAGCGCTGTCGCCCGCACTTATGCCCGCCTCTCGCCGCAGGCCGAGGCTTGGCTCGACCTCGCACAGCCAGATATGCCCGCCATGCCGTCGCCTCCAGCCTCCCATCGCGGGGCAATTTCGCGCCGTTTCGCGCAAGGCGCTTGATTTCGACTGCCCCGCGCGCAACTCTTATCGCATGAATGTCCAAACGCCCCCGTATTCCTCCGGTCCAATCACCGAAACAGTGATGTTTGATCGCACGGAATTGAGCCTCATCCTCACGCTCTATGGCCGAATGGTGGCCGCAGGCGAGTGGCGCGATTACGGCATCTCGGCGCTCAAGGAGCAGGCGGTGTTCTCGGTGTTCCGCCGCGCCGCCGAGCAACCGCTCTACCGCATCGAGAAAACACCGCGTCTGCGCGCCAAACAAGGGCTCTACGCCGTCGTCGCCATGGACGGGCGCGTCCTCAAGCGCGGCCATGACCTCAAGTCAGTGCTTCTCGTGCTGGAACGCAAACTCATTCGCGCGGTCGAGTGATGCAAATAGCCATTCTCGGCTCTGGCCTGATCGGCACCAGTTGGGCCGCGCTCTTTTTGGCATATGGTCACCACGTTGCCATGGCAGACCCTCGCGAAAGCGCCGAGGCCGAAGCCCTGCCTGCGATTGACGCCGCATGGGCGGGTCTGGCCCTGCTCTCCGACCTTGGCCCCTTGCCGACCGACCGCCTCACATTTCACCGCTCCATCGCCGCAGCCTGCCAAGGCGCAACCTTTGTCCAAGAATGCGGCCCCGACCGTCTCACCATCAAACACACCATGCTGGCCGAGGCCGAGTCGGCCCTCGCCCCTGAGGTCATCATCGCCTCCTCCACCTCCTCACTGATGCCGTCCGACATCCAAGCACAGATGACCCACCCCGCTCGTCTCCTCGTCGCGCACCCGATGAACCCACCGCACCTTGTGCCATTGGTCGAATTGGTGGCCGGTGACAAAACCGCGCCAGACAGCGTTAGCCAAGCACGCATCTTCTACGAGGCGATGGCGCGCGTCACCGTCGTCGCCCTGCGCGAAGAGCCCGGCCATATCGCCAATCGACTCACCTCCGCGCTCTACCGTGAAGCCGTGCATATGGTTGCCAGCGGCATCGCCACTGTCGAGGATATCGACAAAGCGGTCGCTTGGGGGCCGGGCCTGCGCTGGGCGCTCATGGGGCCGCATCTTGTCTATCATCTTGGTGGCGGCGCCGGCGGCTATCGGGGCTATCTCGAACACCTCGGCCCAACCCAAGCCAGCCGCTGGCAAGCGCTCGGCACCCCCGAAATGGATCGCGCCACCATCGAAACCCTCATCGCGGGCTTGCAAGACGAACTCGCGCAATTGGGCAACCCCAGCCGCCGAGCCTTGGAAGAGGCCCGCGATGAAGGCTTGATCGCACTTCTTCGCCTCAAAGCCGGGCTTCCCCTCTAGGCGTTGAAGCCGTAAAAGGCCGCATGATCACACCCTATGACCCGCCCCAAGACCCGCTCGAAATCCTGCATGAAGACGCCGACATGCTCGCCGTCGTCAAACCTGCGGGGCTTTTATCCGTGCCCGGTCGGGGCGAAGACCTTACCGATTGCTTGATCGCACGCCTTGCTGTGGTTTTCCCCAATGTGCTCCTCGTGCATCGTCTTGACCGCGACACATCTGGCGTCATGGTCTTTGCGTTGACGCCGCATGCCCAACGCAGCCTGTCGATGGAATTCGAGACGCGCCGGGCACGCAAAACCTACCTTGCCCGCGTCCGCGGAAAACTCGAACCACGCGAAGGCACCGTTGATCTGCCTCTCACGGTCGATTGGCCCAACCGCCCGCGCCAGATGGTCTGCCATGACACAGGCCGCCCCGCCGTCACCGATTGGCGAGTGGTCTCTTATGATGAGCATGAGACGCGCGTGCGCCTGATGCCCCGCACCGGGCGCAGCCATCAATTGCGCGTCCATATGTTGGCGCTCGGTCATGTGATTTTGGGCGACCCGATTTATGCCAAAGGGGCAGCGGGGGATTACCCGCGTCTCATGCTGCATTCCGAGGAATTGCGGATCAACCATCCCGAAAATGGCCGCGGCATGCGCTTCCGCACCACGGCACCTTTCTAGCACCGCCCCCTGCGCGGTGCCGCCTTACCCCCGGCGCAATTGCCGATCCGTCAGGTTCAGCCGTCCGGCCACAATCGGTGCCATTTGATCTGCCAAATCCGGATGACGCTCGAGCATTTGCGCCAATTCATCCATCCGGTTCAGCGCCACCAGTGACAATAAATCCTCCGCCACACGCCCATTGATCCTGGGCAGGGCCCGCACCTCTTGCGTCAGGTCTGGCGCGGGCAGGGGGGTCGCTACCGGACCTTCAACAAAGGCATACACCCCCACACCCTTTGACGGCAGCGCGAAAGGCATCAGCACCACCTCGCGCACACCCTCACCCATCAACTGCGCCCGCAGGGTTTCCCCCTCCAACGCAATCCTGTTCTCTGCGCCCTCGCTATCCGACCAGTTCATCAACCGCCGCGTGACGAAATTGTAAAGTCGCTTGCCAGTCGCCAGCCAGACACGCGTAGGCAGGCTCTTTAGGGCCAAAATCTTGCGCTCCGAGGGCGTCAATAGCTCCGGCGCATACCGCCCCTTTTGCTTGACCAAATGGCGCAGGTCTTCGCGCGCCATCAGCCGAAACATCAAGCCCCGCCGCCGATGTACCGAGGCCAATTGGAAATCGATTACCGCAGCACGCCCCTCTGGCGTCATCAACCAATTCTGTGGCTTGGCGATGTCATTATGGGTCACGCCCCGCCGCCGCATTTCGCGCAGTAATCGCCGTGCATCCCGATACCACTCCGCCGTCGCGGGCTTCGCCAGATTGAGCGGCGTTCCCGCCGACCATACCCGCAAAATCCCCGCACGATTGGCGTCGATCAATACCGGCACCCCCTCGATCCCCTGCACAGCCTGCAAGCCCCGTATCTCGCGCCGCGCCAAGAATTGGGCGATGGGCCGTGCCCATCCGGGCACATCCTCCAGCCGTCGCAACACCAGCTTTTCATCGGGTGCGTCGCTGAAATATCCGTCCACGGTTTCCGAGAACACATCGCGCTTGAGCACGGTTCCCGCTACGAAACGCGGGTCTATACGGTCAGCGCCCATGTGGCCCCCAAAATGAAACATCCGGGGCCGTGATAGCCCCGGATGCGTCTTGTCTCAATCGTTAGATCACTCGGCGTCGTTCGACCAGCCAGCAACCGCCTTGACCTCAAGGAAGTCCTCGATGCCCCAAACGCCGCCTTCATGGCCCTTGCCAGATTGCTTCATGCCGCCAAAGGGCGCACCCGCCCCGCGCGACTTGCCGTTCATCTCCACCATGCCCGAGCGCAGCTTCAGCGCCAGCCGATTGAGCCGCGCACCATCTTGCGTCTGCACATAGTTGGTCAGGCCATAGACCGTGTCATTCGCCATCTCGAGCGCTTCTTCTTCGGTCTCGAACTTCATGATCGACAGCACGGGGCCGAAAATCTCTTCGCGCGCGATCGTCATGTCTGGCGTCACATCGGCAAATACGGTCGGACGCACAAAGAATCCCCGGTTCAGATGCTCTGGCCGTCCCGGCCCACCTGCAACCAGTCGCGCCCCCTCATCAATGCCCTTCTGGATCAGGCCTTGGATCTTGTTGAACTGCACCTCATTGACCACCGGGCCAATGTGTTTGCCAGCCTCATGCGCCGACCCGACGGTGATCCCCGCTGCAACTTCTGCCGCGATCTCCACTGCTTTGTCGTAAATCTCGGCCTGCACCATCATCCGTGACGGCGCGTTGCACGATTGCCCGGTGTTGTTCATCAAATGCAGAACACCGCGCTTCACGGCCTTGTCGTCGGCATCCGCGAAAATCAGGTTGGCACCTTTGCCGCCCAATTCCAGATGCACCTTCTTGAGCGTTTCTGCTGCGTTCTTGGAAATCGCGATCCCGGCGCGGGTGGACCCGGTGAACGACACCATATCCACATCCTTATGCCCGGTCAGCGCCGTGCCCACACCGAAGCCATCGCCATTCACAAGGTTGAATACCCCCGCAGGGAACCCAGCCTCATGCATGATCTCAGCAAAGACCATCGCATTGAGCGGGCTCTCTTCGGAAGGCTTGAGCACCATCGTGCAGCCCGCAATTGCCGCCGCGCCCACTTTCAGCGTGACTTGGTTCATCGGCCAGTTCCAAGGCGTGATCAGCGCGCAAACGCCCACCGCCTCATGCACAATCCGGTTGTCGGGCGCATGCTCGCCCAAAGGCTTGATAAACTTGAACGATTTGGCGGCTTTCACGAAGTTCGTCAAATGCCACGTGCCTGCACCCACCTGCTGTGTGCGCGAGAAATCGATCGGCGCACCCATCTCGATCGCAGTCGCTTGTGCGATATCTTCTGCGCGTGACTGGTAAACCGCGATCAGCTTTTCAACCAAGGCAATCCGCTCTTCGGGCGGTGTCGCCATCCAACCCGGCAATGCTGCCTTCGCCGCAGCAACAGCGGCGTCCACATCGGCCTGTCCGCCCAGCGAAATCACCGCACAGGGTTCTTCGGTCGAAGGATCGATCACCAGATGATCCTTGCCCTCTTTCGCCGCCACCCAGGCTCCATTGATATAGAACTGACGCTTCTCAATCATCTGTGCTCTCCCCAAAGGATGATTCCGGGCCAAACCCGGCACTTCGCGCGTAATGTGTCACTGCCCCGCTGCCAGAACAAGAGCGACGCGCGGGCATTTGATCAAATCGCACGACTCATTCGGCACCAATCGCGACATCCTGTCACTCTTGGGGCGCGCAGGCTTCAATTTCCAATTTTAGAATGTATCTAAACTACAGACCTAATCAAAATGAGGAAACCATGGGCCTTCGTATCAATGACATTCTGCCAAACCTGACCGTCACCACAGATGAAGGCACCTATGCGCTCCATGATTGGCAGGGCGACGATTGGGCAATTCTTTTTTCTCACCCCAAGGATTTCACCCCTGTCTGCACCACCGAGTTCGGGGCCGTCGCCCAACTCGCCGACGAATGGGCCAAGCGCAATACAAAGGTGATGGGCATCTCCGTTGATGGCGTGGCCGAGCACAAAAAGTGGAAGGGCGATATCGAAACCTTCGCAGGCGCCAAGGCCACCTTCCCGATCATCGCGGATACCGACCTTGCCGTCGCCAAGGCCTTCGACATGCTGCCCGCCGATGCCTACCTCCCTGATGGCCGCACCGCCAACGACACCGCAACAGTGCGCTCGGTCTTTATCGTTGCTCCCAATAAAAAGGTGCAACTGATCATGACCTACCCAATGTCAGTGGGCCGGAACTTTGCCGAAGTGCTGCGCGCTCTCGACGCGGTCCAAGCTTCCTTTGGTGTGCCCGTCGCCATGCCCGCAAACTGGGTGCCCGGCCAAGACGTGATCGTGGCACTGTCCCTCACAGATGATCAGGCGCGCGAGAAGTTTGGCGAGATCGACATCAAGCTGCCCTATCTGCGGACGACCAAACTCAAGTAACACTGCCTATCTGCGGCGCGAGGCGGCCTAGCCCGTCCTCGCGGCAGGTATGAAAAAGGCCCCGAAGCACTGCTTCGGGGCCGATTTATTTTGCAAAAGGCACAGATTACTCTGCGTCGCCCTCGGCTTCTTTCGCCATTTCTTCGCCAGTGGTTTGATCCACGACTTTCATCGCCAACCGCACCTTGCCGCGATCATCAAAGCCCAACAGCTTGACCCAGACTTCCTGACCTTCCTTCAGCACATCCGACGGATGGTTCAGGCGCTTGTTCTCGATCTGAGACACGTGCACCAAGCCGTCGCGCTTGCCGAAGAAGTTCACAAACGCGCCAAAGTCCACCAGCTTCACAACGGTGCCTTTGTAGATTTTGCCCACTTCTGGCTCAGCCACGATCGAATAGATCATGTCATAGGCTTTCTTGATCGCATCGCCATTGGCGGACGCAATCTTGATCACGCCGTCATCATTGATGTCGACCTTGGCACCCGAAACTTCCACGATCTCACGGATCACTTTACCGCCCGAACCGATCACTTCACGGATCTTGTCGGTCGGAATCTGCATCGTTTCGATCCGAGGCGCATGAACCGAGAAGGCATTCGCCGAGGTCAGCGCTTTCGCCATCTCTGCAAGAATGTGCATCCGCCCGTCCTTGGCCTGCGCCAAAGCCTGCTTCATGATCTCAGGCGTGATGCCTGCAACCTTGATGTCCATTTGCAGCGAGGTGATCCCGTTTTCGGTGCCAGCCACTTTGAAGTCCATGTCGCCCAAGTGATCCTCGTCGCCAAGGATGTCGGTCAGCACAGCATAAGAGCCATCCTCTTCGAGGATCAGGCCCATGGCCACACCTGCGACAGGCGCCTTCAGCGGCACGCCCGCATCCATCATCGACAGCGAACCGCCGCAGACAGAAGCCATCGAGGACGATCCGTTCGACTCCGTGATCTCCGACACCACACGAATGGTGTAGGGGAAATCGGTTGCCGCAGGCAAAACCGCCTGAAGCGCACGCCAAGCCAGCTTGCCATGGCCAATCTCACGACGGCCGGGCGAACCCACGCGGCCAACTTCACCCACCGAATAGGGAGGGAAGTTGTAATGCAGCAGGAAGTTTTCGCGGAAGTTGCCATGCAGCGCGTCGATGATCTGCTCATCGTCGCCCGTGCCAAGCGTCGTCACCACGAGGCCTTGGGTTTCACCACGGGTGAACAGGGCCGAGCCATGGGTCCGCGGCAGAATGCCGGTTTCCGACGAGATCGCCCGAACGGTCTTGGTGTCACGTCCGTCAATCCGACGGCCATGCTTCACCACGTCACCGCGCAAAACAGCCGACTCAAGCTTCTTGATCGCTGGGCCAAGGTTTGCGTCCGCCAGTTGCTCTTCGTTCATCGCGGCCTTGATGGCCTCTTTCGCCGTGCCCACAGCCGCAACGCGCGCCTGCTTGTCGGTGATGGCATAAGCCGCCCGCATCTTGTCTTCGCCTGCCGCTTTTACCGCTGCATAAAGCGCGGAATAATCGGGTGGGGAAAAGTTGAAGGGCTCTTTGGCCGCATCTTCTGCCAGCGAGATGATCAGGTCGATCACGGGCTGGATCTGCTCATGTGCGAACACAACCGCACCCAGCATTTCGTCCTCGGACAGCTCATAGGCTTCCGATTCCACCATCATCACGGCGTCTTTGGTGCCTGCAACAACGAGGTCCAAACGCTGCTCGGGGTTGTTCCGCAGACGCGTCATGTCATCAACCGATGGGTTGAGCACATAGTTGCCATCCACAAAGCCCACGCGTGCGCCTGCGATCGGGCCCATGAACGGTGCACCCGAAATTGTGAGTGCCGCCGAAGCTGCGATCATCGCAACCACGTCGGGGTCATTCACGAGGTCATGGCTGAGAACCGTGCACATGATGAGCACTTCGTTCTTGAAGCCCGACACAAACAGCGGGCGGATCGGACGGTCGATCAGGCGCGCGGTGAGCGTTTCCTTCTCGGTCGGACGCGCTTCGCGCTTGAAGAAGCCGCCGGGCACTTTGCCAGCAGCATAGTATTTCTCTTGGTAATGCACAGTAAGCGGGAAGAAGTCTTGCCCCGGCTTCTGCTCCTTGGCGAAGGTTACGTTCGCCATCACCGAGGTTTCGCCCAATGTGGCGATTACGGTGCCGTCTGCCTGACGGGCAACCTTGCCCGTTTCCAGCGTCAGCGTTTCTTCGCCCCACTGGATGGATTTCTTAACTTGATTGAACATCTATCGTTTCCTCATGGAGCCTCTCCCGGCCCTCCGGGTGCTCCGTTCCACTGGCGGCCCCATTGCCGCCGCCCCCAATCCTTTGCATGCGCCCGGGGGCAAGGGCTCACGTCACAGATGAGCGCGCGCATATAGCAATTCCGCTTGTTTGGAAAGGCTCGTCTTGGGTCGGTGCTCGCCCCAAGCCCCCGACCACCGTCCCCGATGATTAACGCCACGCCTCGCGGCAAACGTCATGACGCAAGCCAGACACCACCCATACGCAAATCATACGTCAAATTCAGGCCGCAGAAATTCGTTAACCCGTGCTCCACAAACAAAAAACGCGCCCCAAGGAGCGCGTTTTCCGTAACTCTGTGGCTGGCCTTAGCGGCGCAGACCCAACCGAGCGATCAGCGCGGTATACCGTGCTTCTTCTTTGCCCTTGAGGTAGTCGAGCAGCTTACGACGCTGCGCCACCATCATGAGCAAGCCACGGCGGCCGTGGTTGTCTTTCTTGTGAGTCTTGAAGTGCTCGGTCAGCGTCGCAATGCGCGAGCTGAGGATCGCAACCTGCACTTCGGGCGAGCCCGTGTCGCCGGGCTTCGTGCCGAACTCTTTGATCAGACGGGTTTTTTCTTCAACGGTGATCGACATCGGGATCTCCTAGATTAAAGGGTTGAGGCCACAGCCGGGATGTCGTCCAGCAGGGTCTATGGAGGTGCCTGGATCAACCAGACTGGCGCGCTCTACAGCCAAATTGCCCAAATGAAAAGCAAAATTCACCCCAAGAGCTGTATCGCCTCACTGGAGCGCAGAACTGTGATCTCGCCAATCTCCGTGCCTGCAGGAAAGCGCGCCAGTACGGTCTCGCCATGCATCAATGTCACCGCGCCATCGCTCGCATGAGAGATCATCACGTCATCCGGCTCGTCCGTGACCACGATCAGCCCATCTTCTCCTGCACTGTAATCCAGAATTTCTGCTGCGTTTTCAATCCAATCTCCCATGATGAATTGATCCGCCTCCGTGCCCCCTGATGCCACATCATGGCTGCCAATCACTAACCGATCCGCGCCTGCGCCACCGTTAATGTAGTCGCGCGCGGCATCCTCACCGCCATGCAGCAGGTCTGCGCCTGCGCCGCCCATCAGCGTATCCGCGCCAGCCTCGCCCATCAGCGTGTCGTCGCCGTCATTACCGTGCAATGCATCATCGTCTGCGCCGCCCAGCACCACGTCATCGCCTGCGCCGCCTTGCAAACTATCCGCGCCCGTTTCGCCCAAAAGCGTGTCCGCGCCAAAGCCGCCCATCAAGTGATCGTCGCCTTTACCGCCCGTTAACAGATCCGCGCCATCTTGGCCCAACAGCGTATCCGCACCGTCACCACCGTCCAACGTATCATCGCCTTCCATTCCATCCAGCGCATCGCGCCCCGCACCGCCGCCAATTGCATCGTTGCCCGCATAACCGCCGATTTGATCGTTACCGTCGCCCCCTTGGAGGATATCTTCCCCTCCACCGCCTGCCAGCGTCGCGTCTCCCGTTTCACTAAGGTCGTTGGGGGTGTCGTCCGAGGTGTCATCGGTGCCAAACATGTCTTGGATGCTGATAAGAGCAACGCCCGCCATCATCATGCCAAGTAAACCTGCAAATAAAAACATAGCGCCGCACCCCTGCTGGCACCCCCGCAAGCATCTCTGCACGACACCTTGAGTCGCTTCAAAGACTGTCTTTAACTTTGGTTAATGCACCGTCGCCCCACGCATAGGCAAAACTCAAGGCCGGGGCGCGCTAATTTCCGACGCAATCTGCGCTGCCCAATTGCCGATGATCGGCAGAAATTCAATCTGCGAGAGCCACCATGCTGCGACCGAAACCAGCAAAGAAGCCCCGACAACTGACCCAAGTCCAAACATGAGCCCGCGCGCGAATTGAAAGGCCAAATGGCGCAGCGGTCGGGCATGGCGCGCGTTCAGTCGCTCCACTTCCCGCGTCAGCGTCTCTAGCGCGTCAACTACTTGTTTTTCTTCCACTTTGAACTCCGAACCACAGTTGCGGCACTTCGCTATATGCTATGTAAAGCGGGTGTTTGGGATGGCCTGCTTGCGTCAGGCCCAGATGATGGACCATCGCGCCAGACGCGCGCAATAGCTGCTCCACCGCCGCACCGCGCGCCAAATGCGCCCCATGCGCGCCCCAAGCCGCCACCACTGTATCGGCCCAGTCGATGGCCTCGGTAATTGCTGCATCATTCCGCGATCCGACCGGGTCCGTCGCCGCGCGCATGGCCCGTGGATCGGTGTCGCGCCAAGCAAAGATATTAACCACTCGAAACGCGCCAAAGCCCAAAGCCCGCGCGCGCCGCTCACAGCGCTCTACGGTCGGGTCGTTTTGCACTTCTGTCGCTGTGGAGGGATTGAGCATGACAAAAGCCACCCTTCGCCCCTCTGGGTCCCATGTCCGGGTGAGGCAGTAGCGGTAGCGTTCACAGGGGCTATAGATGGCCTCAGAGGCCGCATCGCCTTTCTGATGGTGCTTTTCAATCATGCCCAATTACGCCCCGTGCCGCAGCGATTGGCAAGTCAGAGGTTAAAAACCCGGTTTGGTTGCAATTCCCCGCCCTGCACATGCCCAACTGCAAGCGGCACACCCTTGTAACTGACCCAGGCCTCTGTGCCCCATTCCAGTGCGCCGATGATCTGTCCCGCATTGCCATTGCGAAGCCGCACCGCACCCTCATCGGTGGCCTTAACCTCCGGCAAATCCGCAAGCCCGACCTGCAACGGCAAGAGCCGCGCTTCCAGCTCGGAACTGCGCGCCAATTGGTCCAAGGTTTCCAAACTCATCGCGTCGCGCACATCGAATGGTCCCGACCATTCTCGCCGCAGCCACAATACATGGCCGAAACATCCCAGCGTTTCCCCTAGATCTCGTGCAATCGACCGCACATAACCGCCCTTGCCACAGACCATCTCCAAGAGCGCTGTCTCTGCGTCAATCAGCTCGACAACCTCAAGCCGTTCCACCCAGAGTGGCCGCGCAGCAAGGTCCATTTCCTCGCCTTCGCGCGCCAGATCATAGGCGCGCTGACCTTCTACCTTTACGGCGGAAAACTGCGGCGGCACTTGTGAAATCTGGCCGCGAAATCCGGTCAGTGCGGCATTGATCTCCGTGAGGTTCGGGCGCGCCTCTGAGGTGCGGATCACACTGCCTTCTGCATCATCCGTGGTGGTCGCCGCCCCCCAACGCACCGCAAAACGATAGCATTTCGTCGCGTCTGTGATGTAGGGAACCGTCTTGGTCGCCTCTCCCAGAGCGACGGCCAAAACGCCTGTGGCCGCCGGATCCAGCGTGCCCGCATGTCCGGCCTTTTGCGCCTCAAAAGCCCAGCGCACCTTGTTTACAAGGCTCGTCGAGGTGATCCCCGCCGGCTTGTCGATCACCAGCCATCCAGAAATAGCCCGACCCTTGCGCTTTCGGCCCATTCGCCAACCCTCCATCAGAGTTCGGGCGGCCTATCTCGCCGCGCCGTCCCTGTCAAACTGCTGGCATCGTCACAGCAAGATCAGCGCTGGCCTTTAGGGGGCCAGACAGCCTGCCACACTGGTTGTCATCGCGCGCAGAGTGTCGGCGTAATGGTCTGGTCCAAAAGCGATTTTTGCTCCCAGAGGATCCAATTCCGCCACGCTTACCTTACCCCCGATCGCGGCCACCAAGCGCGGGTCAAACTGCGGCTCGGAAAAAATGCACTGCACATTTTGCGCCTTGATAGCTTCCTGCAAGGCCGCCAACCGCGCCGCTGATGGCGGGCTGGCATCACTGACCGAAATTGAGCCCAGCGTTGTCAGGTCGTAACGCGCGCTGAAATATTGATAGGCGTCGTGGAAAACAACAAAAGGCGCATCTTTGAACGGCGCAAGCTGAGCGGCGATTTCTGTATCCAATGCCATCAGTTTTGCCTGTGCCTGCGCCGCATTGCTCTGATATTGCGCGCTATTCTCTGGGTCTGCGGCGCTCAATGCTTCTGCGATGACCCCAAGCCACACTGCGCCGTTGCGAGGATCGAGCCAAAGATGGGGATCTAGCCCGGAATGGTCATGTTCTGAATGATCTTGCTTCCCGTGATCTTGCGCGTCGTGAGACTCTTTTTCATGGTCATGCCCCTCGTGATCATGCCCTTCGTGGTCCTGCTCGGCGTGGTCATCATCCGCTGCAAAAACAGCCCCCTCACGATAGGGTAATTCCACGGCAGCCTGTTCCGCCAACTCGACTATTCGCGCTTTCCTCGCCAAGGCGCTCAGCGGCCCTTCCAACCAAGGGGATAGGCCTTCGCCGACCCAAACAACCACATCAGCCGCTTGCAGATCAGCCGCTTGCGATGGCTTCAAAGCAAACCCATGCGGCGACCCAGTCTGCGGCACCAGAACGTCCGGTGTCCCCAATCCATTCATCACCTGCGCCACCAGCGAGCCGATAGGCGTAATATCGGTCACCACACGTGGCACTTCGGCCTGCGCCAAAGAGCTTGAGGCAATAGCTAAAGAGGTAGCGGCAAATAAAGAGGGGCGCATGAGGATCTCCACAATAGTTTCGCGGTGGTCATATTTGATATGGTATAACATTACAATAGGCGATGTAATAACATTGCATCTGGTTTGGCTTTTGCTTATGACATCCTCCATGAGCCAAGCACATTTTCATCCCCACGATCACGCGTCTTGCATCGCGTCTGCTCTCGCCTCTGCCGAGCGCGCCTGCGATGCATTGGGCTTGAAATTCACTCCGGTCCGCCGTCGCACGCTGGAAATTCTTGTTTCGGAACATCGCGCCTTGGGGGCCTATGACATCCTCGCGCGGCTTGATGCGAGTGGATTTGGCAGTCAGCCCCCCGTCGCTTATCGCGCTTTGGATTTTCTTACCGCCAATGGATTTGCCCACAAAATCGAAGCACTGAACGCCTATGTTGCCTGCACCCACCCCGGTGCCGATCATTCCCCCGCTTTCCTGATTTGCCGCGTTTGTGGGACAGTGGAAGAAGCCGAAGCCGCCCCGGATCGCGGCCCTTTGGCGCGCGCGGCGCGTGAAGCAGGCTTTGCCATCGAACGCGCCGTTGTCGAAGCTCAAGGGCTGTGCCCCGCTTGCAAGGACCCGGTGACATGAGCCCGACATCCCTTGTCACCCTCGACGACATTACCGTGCGCCTTGGTGGCCATACGGCCCTCGCGCATGTCTCCTTGGCGCTGAAGCCCGGTGAGATTGTCACAGTGGTTGGCCCGAACGGGTCGGGCAAATCTACCTTGCTCCGCACTTTGGTCGGTGCGATCACACCGCAATCGGGCAAGGTCAGGCGCGCGCGCGATCTGCGTTTGGGCTATGTGCCGCAAAAACTGGCGCTCGATCCAACGCTTCCCATGACCGTGGCACGTTTTCTCTCTCTGCCCAAATGGCGCAGCGCTCCGGAAACTGCCCAAGCCTTGGAGCGCGCAGGCATCCCTGATCTTGCGTCGCGCCAAATGACCGAGCTTTCAGGTGGTCAGTTTCAGCGCGCCCTTTTGGCGCGGGCTTTGTTGGATCGCCCTCAATTGCTCCTGCTCGACGAGGCTACTCAGGGCCTTGATCAACCCGGCTCCGCCACATTTTACCGCCTGATCGAAGACATCCGCCGTGACACAGGCGCCGCAATTTTGATGGTCAGCCACGAGTTGCATGTGGTGATGAGCGCCTCTGACCGGGTGATTTGTCTCAACGGCCATATCTGCTGTGAAGGTCATCCTGAACATGTCGCCTCCGCCCCGGAATATCGCGCGCTTTTCGGCTCTGGCACTCAAGGCGCCTTGGCGCTTTATCGGCATGCCCATGATCACAGCCATGATGGCGATTGCGACCATGACTACCCGCATGACCATCCGCATGCCCATCCGCATGACCGGGGAGATGCTGCCTAATGCTTGATGATTTCCTGATCCGCGCCGCCCTTGCTGGTGTCGGCACCGCGATTGCGACTGCACCGATGGGCTGTTTTGTGGTTTGGCGACGCATGGCCTATTTTGGCGATGCCACAGCGCATGCGTCAATTCTGGGTGTTGCGCTTGCTTTGGCTTTCTCACTGCCCGTCGTTTGGGGCGCGGCTATGGTCGCGCTGTTGATGGCCTCGGTTGTATCCTCGCTTTCAGGGCGCGGCGTGGCGATGGATACGCTCTTGGGGGTGATGGCGCACTCGGCGCTGGCATTCGGCCTTGTGGCAGTTTCGTTCATCGACGGTGTCCGGATTGATCTGATGGCCTACCTCTTTGGCGACATTCTTGCGGTCACCAAAACCGATCTTGCGGTGATCTGGGGGGGGGCAGGGGTGGTGCTGGTCCTCTTGGCGTACCGTTGGCAAGCGCTTCTGACGTCTACGCTCAACCCTGATCTCGCCTATGCTGCGGGCCTTAACCCAAAGCGCGAGCAACTGGTGCTTACCTTGGCCTTGGCACTTGTTGTGGCAGTGGCGATCAAGGTGGTGGGCGTTCTGTTGATTGCGGCGCTTTTGCTCATCCCCGCTGCCGCTGCGCGGCCCTTCTCGCGCACTCCCGAGGGCATGGCGGCATTGGCGATGGGTATTGGCATCGTCGCGGCACTGGCAGGACTGGGCGTCAGTTGGGAATTCGACACTCCGGCAGGCCCTTCCATTGTTTGTACGGCGGCACTGATTTTTCTTGCGGCGGTTCTTTGGCGCAGCTTCAAAAATCGCCCTGTCCAGCCGCATTGACCGTATGTGCTACCGCCCGACCGGGCGTCAGCAAGGGGCGCAACAATCCTACAGGATGCGCGCGGAGCGAGAGGCGAAACGCGATGTAATCCTCCACCACTTCCTCACCACAGGTCATGGCGGGTAACGTGGCGACAGGCTCCAACGCGCCCTCGCCATCCAGATCGCGGGCAAAAAGCGGCAAGGGTTCCTCTCCCAGAATACCGCGTGCCTGCCACAAGGCCTCTCGACGCGTCAGCCCCAGACCGGCAAATGCATCCGCTTCTGCCAAGCGATGCAAAACCGCAGGAACAAGCCCGGCGCGCCGCCATAAATCCTCAACCGAACGATAGCCATTGCCACGCGCCGCCGCGATCCAGCCTGCGTCATCCTCGCTCAGGCCGCGCACTTGCCGAAACCCCAGCCGCAGCGCCAAACCGCCTTTGCCATCAGGCTCCATTACGGAATCGAAATAGCTTTCATTCACCGAAATTGGCCGCACCTCGACCCCATGTTCTCGCGCGTCCCGTACGATCTGAGCCGGGGCGTAAAACCCCATAGGCTGCGAGTTTAGCAGCGCACAGGCAAAAATCCCCGGATGGTGCCGCTTCAGCCATGCCGAGGCATAGACCAGCAGCGCAAAAGAGGCGGCATGGCTTTCTGGAAAACCATAGCTGCCAAAACCTTCAATCTGCGAGAAACACCGCTCTGCGAATTCAGGTTCATAGCCGTTCTTTGCCATGCCCTTCAGAAATCGTTCACGCAACTCACTGACATTCCCGTGCTTTTTGAACGTCGCCAAGGCCCGGCGCAGACGATCCGCTTCGGTGGGAGTAAAACCTGCACCAATGATGGCAATCTGCATTGCCTGTTCTTGAAAAAGCGGCACGCCCAAGGTGCGCCCCAAAACCCGCCCCAGTTCATCGGAGGGGAAGGACACCACCTCCTCGCCATTGCGCCGACGAATATAGGGATGCACCATATCGCCCTGAATAGGGCCTGGTCGAATGATGGCCACTTCGATCACCAGATCGTAAAAACACCTTGGGCGCATGCGAGGCAGAAAGTTCATCTGCGCCCGACTTTCCACTTGGAAAACCCCGATGCTATCGGCGCGCGACAGCATCTGATATACGGCTGGATCTTCCGACGGCAGCGACGCCAGAGTGTGCTGCGTGCCATGATGCATCGCCACGAGGTCAAAAGCCTTGCGAATGCAGCTCAGCATGCCGAGTGCCAGAATATCCACCTTCAGAATGCCCAAAGTGTCGATATCGTCCTTGTCCCAACAAATAACGGTGCGGTCTTCCATCGCGGCATTTTCCAGCGGCACCAACTCGTCCAATCGCCCGTCCGTGATGATGAACCCCCCCACATGCTGCGACAGGTGGCGCGGAAAACCGACGATTTCTTCCACCAGCACCAGCGCCAGCTTTAGCCGTGGTTCGTTGGGATCAAACCCCAATTCTCGTAGGCGGTGCCCCTCCAAACCGGACAGTGAGGAACCAAAGCCCCAAACCTGTGAGGCCAGCGCCGATTGCGTGTCGCGCGACAGCCCAAGCGCTTGCCCCACCTCCCGCAGCGCCCGTTTCGCGCGGTAATGAATTACCGTTGCACATAATCCTGCCCGGTGCCGCCCATAGCGCTGATAGATCCACTGGATCACCTCCTCACGCCGCTCATGTTCGAAATCGACATCAATATCGGGTGGTTCATTGCGCGCCTCCGAGACGAAACGCTCAAACACCATAGTGCCAATTTCAGGTGAAACGGAGGTAACCCCAAGACAATAGCACACGACTGAATTTGCTGCGGACCCACGCCCTTGGCACAAGATGCCCTGCGACCGAGCGAAGGCGACGATATCATTAACCGTCAGGAAATACGGCTCATACCCAAGCTTTTGAATCAAGCTCAACTCATGCTCGACCTGTGCGCGCACCCGTTCCGTGGCCCCGTCGGGATAACGCTCGCGTAGCCCGGCTTCGGTCAATCGTCGAAGCCGGGCCGAGGGGCTTTCGCCCTCTGCCACTTCGGAAGGGTATTCATAGCGCAGAGCATCGAGTGAGAAGGTTAATCGTGCCGCCAAAGCCCCCGCTGCATCCACGGCCGCTTCATAGCCGCGAAAGAGCCGTCGCATTTCTGCCTCTGAGCGCAGCCGCAATTCACCATTCGCCAAACCACTCCGCCCCAGCGTCTCCACAGTCTTGCCTTGCCGGATCGCAGTGAGCACATCCGCCAAAGGACGACGGTCTGAGCGGTGCAAGATCGGGCGTGCCGAAGCAAGGCAGGGCAGCGCAAGCCGCTGTCCGAGGGTGGCCTGATAGGCCAGCCGCGCCCTGTCCCTCCCATCATAGCCGGGCACCAGCGCCAGATGCATCACCGAACCAAGGCGGCGCGTCAGCCGTTCCGCCTGTGCCAACCACTCTCTCGCGCCGCCCTGCCACAGCGGTGCCTGTGTCAACGTTTCTTCCCCCACAGGCTGTGGCCCGGGGGGGTGCAGCACAAAATACATCCCCGCAGAGCGCTCAAACAGATCATCCAGTCGCAACAGGCATTGCCCCTTGCTCACCCGCAACCGTCCAATGCTCAAGAGCCTGCTCAAGTGTGCCCAGCCTTGCCGGGTCGCTGGTAACGCTGTGAGCATCAGCCCTTCTTCAAACACCAGCGTCGCCGCCGGGATCAGCCGGGGACAGGTCATCTGCCATCCCTCTGACAGCCCCTCTGGCGCAGGAGGGCCAATTTCCTCCGTATCCCGGCGTTCCTCTGCCTCCCGACGAATTTCCCGCGCTGCTGCATGAGCGCGCACGATCCCTGCCACGGAGTTCAGATCCGCCACCGCAAGCGCTTGCAGCCCCAGACGTGCTGCCTGTTGCATCATCTCCTCGGGGTGCGCTGCCCCGGTGAGGAAGGTGAAATTCGAAATCGCGCAGAGCTCGACAAAACCAGAATCACTCATCCCCGCACTATATTCACGTTTTGTTCCATTTCGAAGACCTCCCGAGCAGGCCTCCTCGTTCCCGTCAGTCACGAATTGCCCCTCTGCAAGGCTTGCACGGCGGCGGCGCAGGCTCTACCTCGAACAGCGACAATGGAGGAACGCGACCATGGGCGAGCGCTTGCAAGAACTGACGCAGATCATGTTGGCCGCAGCCCAGCGTGCTGGGGCCGACGCCGCGGATGCCATGGCGGTTGATGGCCTTTCTCTGCATATTGATGTGCGCTCGGGTGCCTTGGAACAAGCCGAGCGCTCAGAGGGCATTGAGATTGGCTTGCGCGTGTTTCTTGGGCGTCGCCAAGCTGTTGTTTCTGCGTCAGATACCAAGGCTGAAACCATTGCCGCGATGGCGGAGCGTGCGATTGCCATGGCGCGTGAGGCGCCAGAAGATCCCTATGTCGGCCTCGCCGATGCAAGCCAACTCACCACCACCCGTGACGCTTCCGGCCTTGATCTGGCCGATCCCGGCCCCGAGCCTGACCCGGCCTTCCTCATGAACGCCGCCCGCGAGGCCGAAGCGGCAACACTTGCGGTTAATGGTGTCTCCAAGGCGCAAGGCGCCTCCGCGGGATGGAGCCGTACAGGCGTCTGGCTCGCGGCAACCAACGGGTTTTCTGGCGGCTATAGCCGTACGGGTGCCTCAATCTCCTGCACAGCAATCGCCGGCGAAGGCCTTGGTATGGAACGTGATTATGATGGTGACGCCCGGATTTATGCCGCCGACCTGCGCGCCCCACAAGAGATTGGCCGCACGGCTGGGCTGCGCGCTGTCGAACGCCTTTCCGCCCGCAAACCGCCCACTGGGCACTATCCCGTGCTTTTTGATGAACGGATTTCCTCCAGCCTTATCGGCCACCTTCTGGCTGCTGCCAATGGTGCCTCTATTGCACGCGGCTCCTCTTGGCTCCTGGGCAAAATCGGGGCCGATGTGCTGCCCGCCACTCTTAGCCTGATGGAAGACCCCCACCGCGCGCGCGTTTTCGGATCGCGCCCTTTTGATGCGGAAGGTCTGCCCACTCATCCACGTGCGATCATTGAAAATGGCAGGCTCACTGGCTGGACAACGGATCTCGCCTCAGCACGCAAACTGGGCCTCGACAGTTCGGCAAATGCCGCGCGTGGCGTCTCGGCAGCCCCCTCACCCTCCAATTGGAACGTTGCCCTGACCCAAGGGACGGCATCGCGCGCCGACCTCCTCAAGGACATGGGCACTGGTCTCCTCGTCACCTCAATGATTGGCGCAACGATTAGCCCAACCACAGGGGACTATTCACGCGGGGCTTCGGGCTTTTGGGTTGAAAATGGCGTGATAACCTATCCTGTCAACGAATGTACAATCGCTGGTAACCTACCGGAAATGTTGCTTAGTTTGATCCCGGCCAATGACGCTCGCCTACATTTGTCGCGCCCCGTGCCATCGCTTTTGGTCGAGGGGATGACGCTTGCCGGCGCTTGATCGGGCGGCCGATCTTGCACTGCTGATCGACGCTGTGACAGAGGCGGGCGCGCTTGCTGCGCGCTATGCCGGGCCGACACCCGTCCTCCACGAAAAGCCGGGCGGGCAGGGCCCTGTGACAGAAGCGGATCTCGCTGTTGACCGCCTGTTACACCAGCGCCTGACTGCCGCGCGCCCAGACTATGGCTGGCTTTCCGAAGAAACACTCGACGGTCCCGAACGGCTTGTGCGCTCCCGTGTTTTCATCATCGATCCAATTGACGGCACCCGTGCATTCGCCGAAGGCCAAGACAGCTGGGCACATTCGCTGGCCATCGCCGAAAAAGGTGAAATCATTGCAGCAGCGATTTTTCTCCCATTAAAATCAATGCTCTACACCGCAGAAAAAGGCGGAGGGGCGAAGCTGAATGGCAAGCAGATCCAGCCCAGCGATTGCGCGGAATTCTCGCAGGCGCGTGTTTTGGGGGCCCGCGCAAACTATGAGCCACAGCATTGGCGGGGGGCGGTGCCGGGGGTGGAGCGGCATTATCGGCCGTCTTTGGCGTGGCGGCTGTCATTGGTGGCGGAGGGGGCATTTGACGCGATGTTGACGCTGCGGCCCTCGTGGGAATGGGATATCGCGGCGGGGGCGTTGATCCTGTCGGAAGCGGGTGCGCGGGTTACCGACAGACGGGGTAACCCCTTGATTTTCAACAACCCTCACCCGCAGCTCAATGGCGTGCTTGCCGCCGGGCCACGGCTGCATGCAGCGCTTTTGTCGGAACTTCGCCCAGATGAAATGGCCCCACGCCTCAAAGGTTAATAGCTTTGAGCGCGGTTTTTCGAGGTCTGTTTTGCGTATGGTTGGCGTCTGGCGCGCGTCATGACGTGCGATTTCCAAAGAAATTGGTTAATGCATGTCACACTCTATTTTCGCTTCTATTTTGCCGCGACAAACTGACAATTCGACCCACCAATTCCGCCCGTTGATGCAAACGGTCCGGCGCCAAATGCGCGTAGCGCTGCGTCATTTGAATGCTGCAATGGCCCAATAATGTTTGCACTTCGTAAAGGCTGACACCCTTGTTGATTAGCAGGCTGGCAAAGGTGTGGCGCAAATCGTGAATGCGGACATCATCCAATTCGGCCCATTCGCGCACGATATACCAAGAGGCATAGAAACTATCATAAGGTTTATGTGTCTTTGGATTGGTAAAGACCGGGGCTCGTGGATCAACAGATAATTCCAGATGTTTCGCCTTTTTTCGCGCAGCATTAAGAACATCAATTGCCGGCTCACTCAAAATAATACGCCGTGATCGACCATTCTTACTTTTGGGAACAGTCCAAATGCGTTTGGCGAAATCAATATCGCACCAGCGCATGCCGAGCGCTTCGCCTTTGCGCGCCCCCGTCAGCAGCAGGAGGCGAATAAACAGAGACAAAAACGGATGGCTGCTGCGCCGACAGGCTTTGAGGAGCCGCGCGATTTCTTCCTCGCTCAAAAAGCGCTGTTTGAAGTCACCCACCGAAATTGTCTTTATTTTCTCTTGGTTAGGGTTGAATGGCGGCACCATTCCCCATGTTTTGGCCAAGCTCAACATGCGGTTCATCAGGTGAATATACTTGTTGATCGTGCTGCGCTGATAGCCTGCAATAATCCGCTGTCGAACCCATTTTGCTAATACGGGATTAGTGACTTCACTGAGCTTCATTGCGCCCAAATCTTCGCGGATCTGCGTATTGAAGGTGCTCAGATCATCGCGTGGCTGTGCTTTTGCAACAAGCGCATGAGGATAGTAATGCTCGTCAAAAAGCTCGGATAACGTTAGCTCCGCCTTTTCGGGTAGGGCGGGCGAAGCTTCTCGGAAAAAGCTGAATAGCTTCATCATATACCCTCTAACTTATTGATATCCCATGATATAAGGAACGAGTCCATTTCGCAACAAGGGCTTAACGAATTAAGCACCGAATCAAGGGAAAAATCTTGCAAATGGAAATAAAAAATCAAGCGGAAAATTGAATTACCAATAGAAACGCCGAAAGAGCGGACATAAATGCCCGCTCTTCCAGTTTAGCGTTTAACTTCTAAATCAGATTAGAAGTTGAACGTAATGCCGAGGTCAGCGGCAGAGCCAGTGTCATGCTTGACATAACCAGCTGCGAGCGATGCGCCGCCGAGGTTGTGGGACAAGCCGACGCCATAGACCGTCTTGGTGCCTGCAACGCTGGAGTCGAGAGCAAATGCGGTGACTTTCGTCGCTGCGCCAACTTCGAAGGTGCCGCCTACGCGGGTCTTCTTGGTTTTGGTTGTGCCGTCGGTTTCACCGTAAGCAAGGTCAAAGCTCATGCCGTCCAGCTTGTAGCCAGCGGAGAAAACGCGCATGTCTTCTGCCGCAGTTTTACCGTCCTGCATGGACGCGCCGAGTGTCAGAGCGCCATTAGTATAGGAAATACCAGCTTGGGTGCGGTTCGTGGTCTTGCTGCGCGACACACCAACAGAGATGCCGTCCATGCTGAAGTTCACGTCAACACCTTGGGATCCTTTGCCGTACGACGAGTACTCGTCAAAGCCGCCCACAACGTAACCGCGGAAGCCGAGCCCAGTGAAGCCAACGCTGGTCCCACCTGCATTAGCGCTGTACATCTGACCGTTGTTGTTGCCAGCGACGATCGAGAGGTTTTGATACTTGATCGACATTTGGGGTGCGTTGAAATGTGCGTTGTCGCCATCCGAACGCACGCGCATTTTGCCACCATACATGATGCCATCGGTCGACTCGAACGATGCGCCGAAGTTCAACTCCATACGGTTGGAGATGTCCGTATTGGTCTTCTTCGCAGTGGCGGCTGTAGCATCTGTACCAGCAACTGCAGCAATGGCTGCATCCCAAGCTGCGAGAGCATCAGCGTGAGTAGTTTGCTCATCTGTTGTGCGAGCACCCAGCCCTGCATAAGCAGTTACAGCAGCAGCGCGGTCAGCACGAAGCTCAAGCAACAGTGTGTCTGCGGTAGCTGCGCTTGTTGCAGCTACTGCAGTAGTTGTGCCGCCAGTAGCAGCGTCCAAAGCAGTAATTTGAGCTGCTGTGTAGGCACCAACTACTGCGTCTTTAGCAGCAACGGCATTTGTTGTTGTCGATACGACGCCGACACGAGCATAGCCCGATACGGTTACTTCGGCGGAAGCGGCGCCTGCGAATGCTACGAGAGCGGACGTAGCGAGAAGAACTTTTTTCATGTTGTTTCCCTCGGAGTTTCTATTTCATGCGCCCCAAGGCGGGGAATCCGCATTGGGTATGTAGGGTGTTTCCCTCCAAACAGGGGGTCATTGCAAGCTAAGGGCAGCACCCCTTCCGAAAGTGCGGAAAGATGGTGCAGCTTTGCCACAGTCCCCAAACAGCCCTCATGCGCTGCGGCCATCACATCTTTCGCGCTTTTCCGCGATTGCGCGCGCAGGCGCCACACGAGAAAAAGCGATATTATCTTGCCCCTGTGCCGCCCCTTGGGTAGGACAGAGGAAATGCAGTAGCCGGGCCAAGCCATGACTTATAAGCGTGTTCTCAATATCTGCGTCGCACTCGTCGCTCTTTCCGCCGTCGCCGCATGTAGTGGTCGCGGTCGCGCACCGGGCGATCCCCTTATTCCCGGCGATGCAAAAGCCTACAGTGAACGTAGTGATGTCGGGAACCCGCTTGAGCGGTCCACCGACGGCAGCTCGATCTTCGACATTTTCAAGCCCAAGAACACTGACGCGCAAGTGGCAGTAAACAAATACCTCTGGAACGCGTCGCTCGAAGTGCTCAGCTTCCTTCCCGTTCAGTCGGTTGACCCCTTCACAGGCGTGATCGTGACAGGTTATGGCACGCCGCCCGGCGGTGGCCGGGCCTATCGCGCGACGATCTACATCAAAGACCCCGCCCTAGAGGCGCGCTCCTTGGTTGTAGCGCTGCAATCCAAAGGGGGCGGTGCCGTTGTTGGTGGCACGCAACGCGCCGTCGAGGACGCAATCTTGAGCCGCGCGCGCCAATTGCGGATCGCCGACAAAAAGCTCTGACATCAAAACAGATGGTTTATCAGACGCCCCACCACATGGTTGGGGCGTTTTTTGTGCCTAGCGCCGGGTCATTGCCAGCCGGATCATCAGCCGCTCCACCAACGCCATCGCGGGCGCTGTCTGGCCCGCAGACCGAAGACTCAAATCCGTCTCTAGGATTTGCGTCAGCGCTCCCTCCAGTGCCGCAGGTCCCCATTCCTTCGCCTGTCGGATCATGCGGTCGCGCCGTGGACCAAAAACAGGGGGGCGCATGCGCTGAAACCCCGCCATAGGCCCGCCGGGATCACAAGCCCCGGCATGCAGCGCGCGAAAATGTCGGGCCAACATAATCACCAGCGTCACCGGGGCGACGCCTTGGGCTTCCAGACGACGTAGCAATATGCCCAAAGCTGCAACATTGCGCTCGGCTACAACGTGAAGTGCTTCGTCGATATCCATATCGACTGTCGCCGGGGCAACCGCTTCGATATCTGCCGGGCTCACCGGGCTGGCGTCACCCAATTTATACAGCGCAAGTTTTTCCATCGTTTGACGAAAGTCGCCGGGCGATAGCTCGCGGCCCAAAGCCAGCAAATCCGCCATGGCATCAGGGGGGGGCTCAGCCATTTTCGCACGCGACAACTCAGCCAAAATCGTTTCGCGCGTCGGTGGGTCATCATAAAGCGCTGCCGCAGCTGCGGTTCGGTGGCCCTCAAACAGCTTGCGAAGCTTTGACGACGCTTTCAGCTCACCTGCTGTTACCACGATCTGCGCGTCTCCTTCGCGCCAATCTTGCAGGGCTGTTGCAACGACCTCGGTCAAACCATCGGTCGCATCTTCAACGAATACCGCCCGCGCCCCCGGAAAAAACGAGATCGCTTTCACCGCGTCCAAAAGAGCGGCGCTATCTTTTCGCAAGTCAGCAGCAGGAAGGCGGGTGAGGCGCATCTCTTCTTCGCCTTTGGGACCAAGGATCGCCGCCAGAATTTCCTGACGCTTCATCGCTACCCGCATCGCATCGGCACCAAAAATCAGCACGGCAGGCATCGCAGGATCAGGTCGCGCAAAAACCTTCGCAGCAGCAGGGCCGTTCAGCTTCATTTCGGTAGGCGCGAAGCAAGCGCCATCAATTGCACAACGATCTGATCGCCCAAAATTGTCGAAAGCCGCGCCCGCGCATCGCGCGCAGCTGCAAGCGTTGCCACTGTGGTGCCTGTTGTAGAATAGCCTGTGAAGCTGGAGACAGTGTCATTCGCGACAAGTGCATCGGTGGCCAGATCGCGCAGCGACCATGTCGCTTTGCCCACCACGTTATAACGCGCCGTGATATTGCCCGTGGTCACCGCCATCGCTTCTTCTGTGAACTCCAGCTCATAAGACAAGCCAAACCGGGCATCATCCCCGCGCCCAAGGCGTTCTTCGATATGGCGGGTCAAAAGGTAGCTGTCGCGCGTGTCGGGCGTGTCAACCAAGACCGCGCCACGCAGCCCCTCTGCGCCGCCCCCCGGCCCATAAGCCGGAGAGAACCCACACCCCATCAGGGCCAACGTAGCAAATAAAACTGCCCGTCTTTTATACGACCACATTCACAATCCGCCCCGGCACCACGATGACTTTCTTTGGGGTCGCCCCTTCGAGCGCCTTGATCACAGCATCGTTCGCCAGTGCGATTTTTTCAACCTCTGCCGCAGGCATATCTGCAGGCACCACGATTTCCGCCTTGCGCTTGCCATTGATCTGAATGGGCAAGGTCAAACTCTCATCCTTGAGCATCTCCGGGTCAGCCTTGGGCCATGGTGCCGCCGCACACAGCCCTTGACCTGCGAGCATATGCCAAAGTTCTTCCGCAATATGTGGCGTCATCGGGGCCATAAGCTGTGCCAGCACCCGTGCCGCAGCCCGCCGAGCGGTGCCGCCCGCGTTGGTTTTGTGCAATGTATTGGTAAAGGCATAGAGCCGCGCGATAGCCGCGTTAAACCCAAAGCTTTCCAGCCCTTTGGTCACTTCGTCGATTGTCTTGTGCATTGCCCGCAACAGCGCATCATCGCCGTCGCCAGCCCCCTCCGGCATCTCGGCCACATCGGCACAAATCCGGAAAACCCGCGCCAAATGCTTGGCAGTGGCATCGGCGCCCGACGCCGTCCATTCCACATCGCGCTCGGGCGGACTGTCAGACAGCACGAACCAGCGAGCAGTATCAGCACCGTAGCCCGTCACGATCGATACCGGATCAACGACGTTTTTCTTGGACTTCGACATTTTGGCCGAAGGAATAATTTCCAGCGCCTCGCCTGTGGCTTTCACTGTCTGGCTGTCGCGATCGATATCTTCGGGCAAGTGATACACAGGGCGCCCGTTTGCATCGCGCGTTTGGTAAATCTCATGCGTCACCATGCCTTGGGTAAAGAGCGCATCAAACGACTCCCGCGCCTTTTCCGGCAAATGTCCGGTCAGGTTCATCGCCCGTGCAAAGAAACGCGAGTAGAGCAGGTGCAAGATCGCGTGCTCAATGCCACCGATATATTGATCGACATTCATCCAATAGACGGCATCTTCCGCGACAGTCGGTGTTTCGGCATGCGGTGCGGTAAAGCGCGCGAAATACCAGCTCGAGTCGACGAAAGTATCCATCGTATCGGTTTCGCGCTTGGCCTCTTTGCCGCATTTCGGGCAAGTGCAGTCGCGCCATGTAGCATGACGGTCAAGCGGGTTTCCGGGCACATCGAACGTCACATCATCGGGCAGACGCACGGGCAGATTGGCCTTGGCTTCCGGCACAACGCCACACTCAGCACAATGCACCACAGGAATTGGGCAACCCCAATAGCGCTGGCGCGACAGGCCCCAATCCCGCAGGCGGAACTTGGTCACGCCTTGGCCGAGCCCCTTGCCCTCACAATAAGCAATCGCAGCATCAACCGCCTCTGCTCCGGTTTGCACGTCCTGCCCCGCAAAACCGCGAATATATCGCACCGCTTCGGTTTTTGGTGGCACATAAGCCGTTTTGCCGTTTTCGGCCCGCGTATGCCCCTCTTCACCGGATGCCGGAACAAACACGTCATGAACAGGCAGGCCGTATTTCCGCGCGAAATCAATGTCGCGCTGATCATGTGCCGGGCAGCCAAAAATCGCGCCAGTGCCGTAATCCATCAAAATAAAATTCGCGATCCAGACGGGCAGAACTTGCTCAGGGTCAAACGGATGGCGCACCGTGAGGCCCGTGTCATAGCCCAGCTTTTCCGCTGTCTCGATCGCTTCTTCTGTTGTGCCGCCTTTGCGTGCTTCGGCACAGAAGCTCGCCACAGCGGCATCGTCTGCTTCCAATGCCTTGGCCAGCGGGTGATCCGGCGAAATCCCCACGAAAGAGGCACCTTGCAGCGTATCAGGGCGTGTTGTGTAAACCTCGACGGCCTCAAAACCATGCGCGGGCGTCGAAAGATCAAAAGAAAATTGCAAGCCGCGCGATTTGCCAATCCAGTTGGCTTGCATCAGCTTCACTTTGGCGGGCCAGTTATCCAAGCCATCCAGCGATGCCAAAAGATCTTCGGAAAATTCCGAGATCTTGAAGAACCACTGCGTCAGTTCACGCCGCTCCACATCCGCCCCAGAGCGCCAGCCCTTGCCATCGATCACCTGTTCATTGGCCAGAACGGTCATATCGACCGGATCCCAGTTCACAATGGCGTTCTTGCGATAGACCAACCCCTTCTCAAGCATATCGAGAAAGAGCGATTGCTGCTGGCCGTAATACTCGGGGTCGCAGGTGGCAAATTCGCGCGACCAATCGATTGAAAGGCCCAAAGGCTTCATCTGCGCGCGCATGTCGGCGATGTTATTATACGTCCAATCCTTGGGGTGACCGCCAATCGCCATAGCGGCGTTTTCGGCAGGCATGCCAAACGCGTCCCAACCCATCGGGTGCAGCACATTGAAACCGTTTGAGATTTTGTAGCGCGCGATCACGTCACCCATCGTGTAGTTCCGCACATGGCCCATGTGAATGCGCCCGGACGGGTAGGGGAACATCTCCAGCACGTAGTACTTTGGCTTATCAGCAGACCGCGTGGCGCGGAACAATCCGGCCTCGTCCCATGCTTGTTGCCATTTTGCTTCGATCTCGGCGGCGGAGTAGCGCGACATTGGGGGCGGTCCCTTCGTGGTTTGGCCGTGTGATATTGCCTTCGCGCGCGCGGGTCCAGAGAGGGGAATGCGGAAAAGCACCTATAGGCAGAGGCAAATCGCCCTGTATAAGGAGAAAAATACTCGCGCAGGCAGATTGATGAACATCCTTTTCATTCAACAGAACTTTCCCGGTCAATATAAACACCTCGCGCCAGCGCTTGCCAAAGCCGGTCATCGCTGCGTCGCGTTGACACTTAGGGTGAAGGAACCCCAGCTTTGGCAAGGCGTGCATATGGTGCCCTATGCCGTGAAGCGGCCTCAGGGCAAAGGCGTGCACCCTTGGTTGATGGACACCGAAACCAAAGTGATCCGCGGCGAGGCCTGTTGGCGGGCGGCGCTTGAGCTGAAAGCAAAAGGGTTTACGCCCGATTTGATCGTCGCCCATCACGGCTGGGGCGAGGCCATGTTCTTGCGCGATGTCTGGCCAACCGCGCGGATCGGGCTTTACTGCGAGCTTTATCATCGCACCGACGAGGAGCATTCCGGCTTTGACCCGGAATTCCAACCCCGCAGCACTCCAGATCAAATTTTGCGTATCCGTCTGAAAAACCTTAATAACCTCATCCATTTGCCGCTACTTGATGCGGGCCTAAGCCCTACCCGTTTTCAAGCGGACACTTTCCCACCCGCCTTTCGCAACAAGATCAGCGTCATTCATGATGGCATCGACACCGGGCTTGTCCGCGCCAATTCTGAGGTGAAATTTGCGCCCGGCGATGAGGTGCTGACGCGAGACGATGAGGTGATCACCTTCGTCAATCGCAACCTCGAACCCTATCGTGGTTACCACGTCTTCATGCGGGCTTTGCCACGGCTCTTGCGTGAACGGCCAAACGCGCGGGTGTTGATCGTTGGGGGCGATGAGGTCAGCTATGGGGCCAAGCCCCCGGGCGAGAAAAGCTGGAAGCAGATTTTCATTGATGAGGTGCGCGGGAAAATTCCAGATGCCGATTGGGCGCGGGTGCATTTCCTTGGCCGCATCCCTTATGAGCAATTCTTGCAACTGCTCCAAGTGGCACGGGTGCATGTGTATTTGACGTATCCCTTTGTTTTATCGTGGTCCCTTTTTGAAGCCATGGCCTCTCAGGCCGCGATTGTGGCCTCTGACACAGCGCCGGTGCGCGAAGCAATCACCGACGGAAAAACCGGACTCTTGGTAGATTTCTTTGATCGGGAGGCTCTGGTAGACAAGGTCTGTCATCTGTTGGAAGCCCCTGATTTAAGACAAGAATTAGGCCGCGCAGCGCGGGCACATGTGGTGAACGGGTATGATTTGAATACCCATTGCCTACCAGCACAGATGGCATGGATCGACCGTTTGGCCGCAATGACGCCGGGGCCTGTTGAGGTCTGATTGCAACCCTCGCGATACCAGCGTTTGGCGCTGGAAATTCGGGTGGCAATCGGCTCAACTCACCGCAAGATCACACAGGGAGCGTCAATATGTATGAAGTTATCGGCAACACCCAGAGTCGCGCTTTTCGGGTGCTTTGGATGCTGGAAGAAATCGGAGAACCCTATAAGCATCTGAATGTAAAGCCACATTCCGAAGAAGCGCGTGCAGCAAACCCCTCCGGGAAAGTGCCTGCGTTGCGGGTGGATGGGGTGACATTGACAGATAGTTCAGCCATCTTGACCTATCTTGCGGACCGCCATGGAAAATTGACTTTCCCGGCTGGCACGCTGGAGCGCGCCCAGCAAGACTCGCTCACTCATATGGTGCTCGACGAGATCGACGCTGTGCTTTGGACGGCTGCCCGGCACTCGTTCATTCTGCCCGAAGCGCAGCGCGTGCCCGAAGTGAAAGCGTCGTTGAACTGGGAATTTCAACGCAATATCCAACGCTTATCGGAATGCTTCAAAGGGCCGTTCCTGATGGGCGACACCATGACCATTGCCGACATCATCGCAACCCATTGCCTTAATTGGGCGTATGCTGCGAAATTCCAGATCGAGGACCCGACCCTCTTGGCCTATGCCAAGGCAATGCGGGGCCGAGAGGCGTTCAAGCGCGCAGCGGGCCAGTAACCTTTGGCAATTTTCGCAAAATTTCACGTATGATTTGCGTATGGCTGGCGTCTGGTTTGCGTCATGACGTCAGCCGTTAACCATTTGTCGCGGGGTTTTGCGGCAGACTGGGATTGAATTGGCGACCGCAGCGGGCTGTTTGCGCCGCGATTGTGCAGATGCGGAAAGACCGTTACCCTTGAGCCAAATGTCAGCAGGAGTTCTCATGACCCAGCGCCTTCACCTCGTTTTCGGCGGCGAGCTTGTCTCGCCTCAAAGCACCGCCTTCAAGGATCCTTCCAAAATTCACACTGTGGGCATCTTCCCGGATTATCCCAGCGCCTATGCCGCATGGAAAGCCGAGGCGCAGCGCACTGTGGATGACGCGCATATGCGCTACTTTATCGCGCATTTGCATCGCCTGCGCGACGAAGCCCAACCCGCATCACCGACCGAAGAACTCGGCTAACCATGGCGCGTTCGCTGGGTCTGGCGGCCTATATGGCGCTGGCGCGTCGCGCTGACCCGGCCGCGATGTGGCGCCTCACGAGCCCGCGCCCTTCGGGCAAGGTCATATGGGGCCATGCGACAAGCCCGCAACGCTTGGCGATGTTATGTCATTTGTGGTCACGGCTGGCCGCTCAGCGGCCCGAGCTGTCGCTGGTGCTGACGTGTATGGAGGCGAGCGTGCCGCAACGCATGCCAATAGGGGTGACGCTTGAGGCACTGCCCCCTGAGTCGGTGAAAGATATCGCGCAGTTTCTTGATCACATCCGGCCAGACCTTTGCTTGTGGACAGGTGGGCATTTGCGGCCAGCGCTGATTGCAGAGGCAGGCGAGCGCAATGTTCCCCTGATGCTGGTCGATGCCGATGACACCGCCTTGGACGATCGTGGGTTTCGCTGGCTGCCAGATGTGCCGCGCGCGACCTTGCGGCGATTTGATCAGGTCTTTGCGGCCTCCGCCAATGCGGCGCAGCGGCTCTTGCGGATGGGCGTGGCGCCCGATGTCATGACGATGACAGGCCCCTTGGAGGCCTCAAGTGCGGTTTTGCCCTTTTCGGAAGCAGAGCGCGATAGGCTGGCGCAATTATTGACTGGGCGGCCCGTGTGGTTGGCCGCGCGGATTACGCTGGAAGAAGCAGAAGCGGCTCTGCGGGCGCATCGCCAATCCTTGCGCGGCGCGCATCGGCAATTGCTGATCCTTGTGCCGGAAGCCGAAGAGGATGGCGACGCTATCGCAGCGCAGATTGAAGCAGAGGGCTGGCGTTTTGCCCGCTGGTCACGCGGTGAGGTGCCATCAGAGGCGACGCAGGTGCTCTTGGCCGATACGGCGGGGGATTTGGGCCTATGGTATCGGCTGGCCCCGGTGACATTCTTGGGCGGGTCGCTTGTCTCGGGTGTGGGGGGGCGTGATCCGTTTGAGGCGGCAGCGCTTGGGTCTGCCATTCTTTATGGCCCCAATGTGGGGCGCTATTTGGCCGCATATTCGCGGCTGGCCTCGGTTGGGGCGGCGCGCATTGTGAAAGATGCGGAAACCCTGGCCGGAGCGGTGCAACGGCTTTCGGCCCCCGACCAAGCAGCAGCAATGGCGCATGCGGCATGGGAAGTGGTGACGCAAGGCGCAGAGGCAACCGACCGTTTGCTTGATCTTTTGCAAGACACGCTTGATCTGGCGGAGGTCGCGTAATGCAGGCACCACGATTTTGGTTTACCGCACCCGCCCGCCCGGCAGTGATGGCGCGGCTTCTTGCGCCATTGGGGGCCCTTTATGCGCGGGCGACCGCGCAACGATTGGCCAAGGGCGACAACGCAGCCATGACAGTGCCAGTGATTTGCGTCGGCAATCTGAATGCGGGCGGCACGGGCAAAACGCCAACGGTGATTGCCTTGATGGAGGAAATCCGCCGCTTTCACCTGGAGGCGCATGTGGTGTCGCGCGGCTATGGGGGGCGGGCCGTGGGGCCGCTGGAAGTGGAACCAGCGCGGCATTCTGCGGCTTTGGTCGGGGATGAGCCGCTGTTGCTCTCGGCTTTTGCGCGGGTCTGGGTGGCCCGAGATCGGGCAGCGGGCGCGCGTGCCGCCATTGCTGCCGGTGCTGGTGCGATTGTGCTGGATGATGGGTTTCAAAACCCGGCCCTGCGGAAGGATCTGTCGATTGTCACGGTGGATGCCGCCAAGGGGTTTGGCAATGGGCGCTGCCTGCCTGCGGGGCCGCTGCGCGAGCCTGTGGCGGTCGGCCTTGCGCGGGCTGACGTGCTGTTGTCGATTGGCGATGCGGCCGATCAGGCGGAATTTGCGGCGACATGGGGGGCGGCGATTGCCATCCCGCATGCGAGGGGGCGGTTGGTGCCGCTGCAAACCGGCATGGATTGGCGCGGAGCGCGTGTCTTGGCTTTTGCGGGTATCGGGCACCCGGAGAAATTCTTTGCCACATTGCGCGATTTGGGCGCGGAGGTGGTGCGCGCAGAGCCGCTTGATGATCACCAAAAACTCTCCAGCGCGATGCTATTGCGTCTGGAAGCCGAGGCGAAGGCGCGGGGGCTGCAATTGGTTACGACCGAAAAAGACGCCGCGCGACTGCCTGTAGCCTATCGTAGCAAGGTGATTACCTTGCCTGTGCGGTTGGAAATAGAGAACCCGGAGGCGCTGCAGGCCGCTTTGGCGCGGGTTTTGAAGGGCTGAGGCGAAACTTGGCACAGAACCGCTGCGGTTAACCTTTTTGCAGGGATTTCTGCGTCAAGATGCTCCGAACCTATGGAGTGTCACATGACGACGTTGCCTGATCCAAGCCGCCCCTTTCTGCCTTGGGCTTGGCCGTCTTTGCGGCTCAAGCGCGCAATCGATCTGGTGCTGGTGCTGGGAACGCTGCCGCTTTGGGGCTTAACGATCTTTGCGCTGGCGCTCTTGGTTGGGCTGGGAGGGGGGCCTGTGTTTTTCGCGCAGACGCGGGTGGGGCATCAGGGGCGTCTCTTTCGCATGTGGAAGCTGCGAACGATGTATCGCGGCGCGGAAGGGCAGATGGCACAGTTGCTGACGGACCCGGCGCTGCGGTCTGAATGGCACCGCTTTGGCAAGCTGCGGAACGATCCTCGGGTCACCCCGCTTGGGCGCATCTTGGGACGCTACTCACTGGATGAATTGCCGCAGTTTTGGAATGTGCTGCGCGGCGAGATGAGCCTCGTTGGGCCACGGCCAATGCTGCCGGGTGAGATTGCTCGGGAATATGGCGCGCTGGCCCACCAGGTCTTGTCTGTGCGACCGGGAATGACCGGGCCTTGGCAGGTGCAAGGCGGCGCGCTGGGCTATGCTGCGCGACGTCGGCTTGATCTGGACTATGCCGCCACCGCAAACGCGCGCAAGGATGTGGCACTCATGCTGCGAACAGTGGCCGTGATCTGGCGCGGCGGCGGGGTGTGATACGCCGGCTACTTGGGCATATCGCACCCCGCCGCGCGCGAGAAACTCAAGCGTGCTTTCGCACGGGCAATGCCGCTGGGCGCGAGGGGCTTTCCCCGGCGACCCGCGCCGGGGTGTTGGTTAGCTGTTATCTTGGCCCAAAGCCGGAGAGGCCGCATCCAGCACCAGTTCGGCATCGGAAAAACGAAACGGTCCGCGGACACCCGGCACACCCTCTGGCGTGATTTTCATGCCGCGCGCCTGTACTTGCGGATCGGCAAAGACCTCGGCCAAATCGTTGATCGGCCCCGCCGGAATCCCGTCCGCTTCGCAGCCCGCCAGCACTTCGGCTTTGCTGCGTTTGCGGGTCTCCGCCATCAAAAGCGCGATCATTTCCGGCCGATTGGCCACGCGATCGGCGTTTTTTAGAAATTGTGGCGCGGTGCACATCCATTCCAGCCCAAGGAACCGACACAGGCGCTGGTATTGCCCATCATTGCCAGTGGCGATGATGATATGCCCATCGGCACAGTCAAACACTTGATAAGGCGTCAAATTCGGGTGGTAGTTGCCAGTGCGACCGGGCGGCGTGCCTGTGGCGAGGTAGTTCATCGCCTGGTTCGCGGTAACAGAAACGGCGGTGTCGAGCAGCGCCATGTCAAGGTGCTGCCCCTTGCCCGTGCTGTGGCGTTGATGCAGCGCCGCAAGCACACCCGCAACCGAATAGACCCCGGTGAATATATCAGTAACCGCCACGCCTGCGCGTTGCGGTTGGCCATCTGGCTCGCCTGTAATCGACATCAGGCCAGACATGCCTTGGATGATGTAGTCATAGCCCGCGCGATGGGCATAGGGGCCATCTTGGCCAAACCCGGTGATCGAGCAATAGATCAAGCCGGGATTGAGCGCCGCAAGACTGGCATAATCGAGGCCGTATTTCTTTAGCCCGCCAACCTTGAAGTTCTCGATCAAGATATCCGCATCCTTGACCAGCGCCCGCACGGCCTCTTGGCCCTCAGATGTGCGAAAATCGAGGGTGATCGATTTCTTGCCCCGATTGCAGGAGTGGAAATAGGCAGCAGATTTATCGCCGTTCCGCTCGATGAAGGGCGGCCCCCATTGCCGGGTGTCATCGCCCTCGGGCGCTTCGATCTTGATGACCTCGGCACCAAGATCGGCCAGCGTTTGACCCGCCCAAGGCCCGGCCAAGATCCGCGCCAATTCAACGACTTTCACACCGGAGAGCGGGGCCGCCATTATTGCGCGAGCTTCTTGTCGAGGATGGCCTGCAAATCAGCGAAGGACATGTTGGAGAATTTCTTGCCGTCGATGACCAGTGACGGGGTCGAGTTGATCCCATCGGCTTCGGCGTTTTTCTGATACCACGCCACCAGCGCTTCGGCCTTGGCCCCATCGGTCAGGCAGGTGTCAAGCTGGGCGTCGGTCAGCCCGGCAACCTTGCCCATCTTCTTGAGATTGTCAGCGATCATCGCGGGATCGCCAGAGCCGATCCACTCTTTTTGCTGCGAATAGAGCATGTCGGATATACCGAAGAAGCGGGTAGGCTCGCAGCGCGCGATCATCGATGCCCACAGACCGAAGCGATCAAAAAAGACGTCGCGGTAGATGAATTTCACCTTACCTGTATCGATATATTCGGACTTGAGGCCCGGCAGCACGGTGTCATGGAAATTCGCACAATGGGGGCAGGTGAATGAGGCGTATTCAACCAAAGTGATCGGCGCATCCGCCGCCCCTAGGGTCATTTCCAAAATGTCGCTGGCGGGCTGTTCCGCCCCGGTGCTGGTTTGGGCTTGGGCCGCGCCGATCTCTGGCAGAGCAAGCGGCGCGCGGCTCCGGGTGAAGTAAAACCCGCCAACGGTTACGAGGGCTGCGGCCCCTGTGAGCAGCACGGTTCTGCGGTTCATGGCTTGTCCTTTCTAGACTGTCCCTCGCGGGATAAAACGTTCTTTGCCAAGGTTTCAAGCGCAGCGCGTAAATTGGCGTCGCCAATCGGGGCTGCGCTCTCATGGGCTTTGGCGGTGAGTTCGGGGGAAAGTGGTGCGGCGGCTTTCGGTTTTGCGTCAAAGGCAACCTGCCCTTCGGCAAAGCCTGTTGCGGCGGTTTGAGTGACACGGACGCGGGCGATGGCATTATAGCCATAGGCGGCATTGACCCGGTCGCGCAGCTCCTCTTTTCGCATTTCCATGATCGGAGCCTGCGCGCCTGTGGTCAGCACGGTAAGCGTGGCCCCCAAACCGCCTTCGCGGCCATATTTTACGTCAACAGGGCGCGCGAGCGATGCCAGATCCGCGCCGACGATTTCGGCCCAATGCGTCAGCACGCGCGACACAGCAAAACCACGGGATTCGCCCGCGCTGCGGATCTGCCCTTGAAGCAGCGCGCCTGCGCGGGAAAATCCGCGTCGTCCCTCACGGGTTTTTTCTGCTCGAGCCATCCTTGCCTCCCGGCGTTGGGCGCTATTCTATGCGGCGGGCGCGCGGGCACCAGCGCGAATTGGAAAAGTGGATAAACAATGCGTGAGGCGGGGCTGTTACCACATGCGGACCCAGAGGCGTTGCTCGCTTGGTATGATCGCCATGCGCGGGTGATGCCGTGGCGGGTCGCGCCCGAGGCGCGGCGCGCAGGCGTGCGCCCTGACCCCTACCGCATCTGGCTGTCGGAGGTGATGCTCCAGCAGACCACAGTGGCCGCAGTCCGGGCTTATTTCATGCGATTTACCGAACGCTGGCCGACGGTATCGGATTTGGCAGCCGCCGAGGATGCAGAGGTCATGGCCGAGTGGGCCGGGCTGGGATATTATGCGCGGGCGCGCAACCTGTTGAAATGTGCGCGGGTTGTGGCGCGTGATCATGGGGGGCAGTTTCCGCAGACGCGCGCAGGGCTGTTGGAATTGCCCGGCATCGGCCCTTACACGGCGGCGGCGATTTCGGCGATTGCCTATGATCTGCCAGAGGTGGTGGTGGATGGGAATGTCGAGCGCGTTATGGCGCGGCTGTTTGACATTCACACCCCGCTGCCAGCCGCCAAACCAGAGTTAACAAAAGCCGCCGCCGCGCTGACACCCGAACGGCGGCCCGGCGATTACGCGCAAGCAGTGATGGATTTGGGGGCGACAATTTGTACGCCGCGCGGGCCTGTCTGCGGGCTTTGCCCTTGGTCGCAAGGGTGTTTGGCCCGAGCACGGGGCACGATGGCGGACTTGCCACGGAAAACGCCCAAGGCGCAAAAACCAGTGCGGCAGGGAATAGCCTATGTCGTGCGGCGCACAGATGGGGCGTGGCTGTTGGAAACACGGGCTGAAACCGGGCTATTGGGCGGAATGCTGGGGTGGCCGGGCACCGAGTGGCGCGAAGCAGCAGCACAAGAGGCGGCGCCCTTGGACGCTCAATGGCTAGATCCCGGTGCCGAGGTGCGGCACACGTTTACGCATTTTCATCTGCGTTTGGCCTTGCGCGTGGCGCAGGTTCCGCTGGGGGCTGTGCCAAATCGCGGGGCATTTGTGGCGCATCAGGCGTTTCGACCTGCCGCCTTACCCACAGTCATGCGAAAGGCATTTGACCTCGCGCAAGGCGCGTTGGACACTATCGGATAGGTTTTAGGTCAGTGTTTTGAAAGAGGATGCCATGATCCCCGCCGCTCAACTTTCGCGTTTCACCTCGGCGCTGCCGTTTTGGCTGTCGTTGGCGCTTTTGCCGCTGGCATGGATGGGGGCCGTTTTTGGGGGATGGTGGGTTTTCGCCCTGCCGCTCGCGACATGGTATCTGTTTTCGGCGCTCGACGCGATCTTGGGGCTGAACCTCAAGAACGCCGACCCGCAAACAGACGAGTCGCATCTGACCTTTTACCGCGCCGTAACCATCATCTGGGCGCCGCTACAGGCGATCACGCTATACGGCGTGCTCTATTACGCGACGCGCGCACCGCATTTGAACGGGTGGGAATTGGCCGGGCTTTTCGTGGGCATCGGGGTGATGAGCGGGACAATTGGCATCAACTATTCGCATGAATTGATGCACCAAAAGGACAAGCGCGAACGGTGGCTGGGCGATATCTTGCTGGCCATGGTGCTCTATTCGCATTTTCGCTCCGAGCATTTGCGGGTGCATCACCTGTATGTCGGCACACCCCGCGATCCGGTGACGGCGCGGTATAACGAGGGCTTTCATCGGTTTTTTCCGCGCGTCCTGCGTCAGTCGGTGACATCGTCTTTTGAGGCAGAGAAATCCCTGCTCGCCCGCAAGGATTTGCCATGGCACCACGCGTCAAACCCGTTTTGGCGCTACTGGGCGCTACAGGCCCTAATGGCGGGGGCCGCGCTGATCTTGGGTGGCGTTTTGGGGCTGGTCTTGTTCGTTTTTCAGGCTTTCGTTGCCGTCTTGCAGTTGGAGTTGGTCAATTATGTCGAGCATTACGGCCTGACCCGCAAACATCTGGGCGAAGGCAAGTATGAACATGTCAAACCGCATCACTCGTGGAACGCGGCCCATATGGCGTCGAATTGGCTGTTGATCAATTTGCAGCGTCACTCAGACCACCACTACAAGCCCGAGCGTCGCTTTCCGCTGCTGCAAAACTACACCGAAGCCGAAGCCCCACAACTGCCCTATGGCTATCCGATCATGACCTTGGCAGCCCTCGTGCCGCCGCTGTGGCGGCGCATGATGAACCCGCGCGTGCGGCGCTGGCGCGAGATGTATTACCCCGAAATCACCGAGTGGAAGGCCTATAACAAGCACAGCACGCCATTGCCGCGCTAAATCGCCCTAACGCTCCGGTGGCGACCATGAGGGCGGTTGCACACCTTTGCGTTTCATCCGCACGGCAAGACCAAGCGCCGTGCCCACAGCAATCGCCACGGTAAGGTCTGTCAGCACCGTCAAAAGCAAGGTTGTCAGCATCACCCAGCGATCCCCCTTGGGCGCGCGCAAATAGCTCGGCCAGTTGTGCGGCTCGGCCATGTTCCATGCGGTGAGGATCAACAGACCCGCGAGCGCCGGCATCGCCATCTGGCCCGCCAAGGGAGCAAACAGCATCATCATGGCCAGCACCGTCAGCGCATGCACAAGACCCGCCACAGGCGTGACACCACCTGCACGAATATTGGTGGCGGTGCGGGCAATCGCGCCAGTCGCAGGCAAGCCCATGACCAGTGCCGACGCGGTATTGGCCACGCCTTGGGCGAAAATCTCGGCATTGGGTTGGTGGGGCGGGCCCTTGGTCATCCGGTCGGCAACCATCGCCGACAATAGGCTCTCGATCCCGGCAAGAAACGCAATGATCAGCGCCGAAGGCAGCAGCGTGACCAAGCGCTCGGCGCTGATCTCTGGCAAGCGCGGCACAGGCAGCGTTGTCGGCAACGCGCCAAAGCGACTTTCGATTGTGGAAACGTTCAGGCTCAAGGCCCACGCCGCCAGCGAGGCGAGCGCAACTGCCACGATCAGGCCCGGCCATTTCGGCGCAAGACGGCGGAACGTCGTGATCAACAGCATGCTGCCCACCCCGACAAACACTGCCGCCCCGATAACTTCGCCGCGCATCTCCCAGATACCTGCGAGTTTGGCAGGCACTTCCGCTGCAAGGCGACGGCCATCAAGGCCCAGAAGGTCGGGGATTTGACTGGTCGCAATGATAATGGCGATGCCGATGGTGAAACCGTTGATCACCGCTTCAGGCACATAGCGCACCAACGCGCCTGCTTTCAAAAACCCCGCCGCCATCAAGATCACTCCGGCCATCAACGTGGCCAGCACCAATCCGTCAAAGCCATGCGCGGCAATCACCCCATGCACCACAACGATAAACGCCCCGGTCGGCCCGCCAATTTGCACCCGGCTGCCGCCCAAGGCAGAAATCAGGAAACCCGCGACAATCGCAGTCACCAGCCCCGTGCCCGGATCTGCTCCAGACGCTATCGCAATAGCAAGGCTGAGCGGCAGAGCCACCATCGCGACGGTAATGCCCGCCAAAAAATCAGCACGAAACGTCGCAAGGGTGTAGCCGCGCAAGGCGGGGATCAGGGCTGGCACCATCTCGGGGTCTCTCCTCGCCGCCAGCTTTCGCCTTTCCCATGCGGCTTTCAACAAGAATCGCAAGGCGCGCGGCGCGTTTATATCCTCTGCTCTTGCGGTTCATCGAGCGCCTCTCTGTTGCATCCGATCAAGCCAAGGGCCATATAGACGCGATTGCTGACGGAGGGTCACATGACCAACTATCTCGACTTTGAACGCCCCCTCGCTGAAATCGAGGGAAAGGCCGAAGAGCTGCGCGCGATGGCACGGGCAAACCCTGAAATGGATGTAGAAGGCGAAGCCGCAGGTCTTGATAAAAAGGCACGAGACCTGTTGGTCAGTCTTTACAAAGACTTGACGCCTTGGCGGAAATGCCAAGTGGCACGGCATCCAGACCGTCCGCATTGCAAGAATTACATTGATGCATTGTTCACCGAATACACGCCCCTCGCGGGGGATCGCAATTTTGCCGATGACCACGCGGTGATGGGCGGGCTGGCCCGATTCCAAGATCGCCCCGTCATGGTGATCGGCCATGAGAAGGGCCATGACACCAAAACGCGCATCGAGCGTAATTTCGGCATGGCGCGCCCCGAAGGCTATCGCAAGGCGATCCGCCTGATGGATATGGCCGATAAATTCCGTCTTCCCGTGATCACACTTGTCGATACGCCCGGCGCCTATCCCGGCAAAGGGGCCGAGGAGCGTGGCCAATCCGAGGCGATTGCGCGCTCCACGGAGAAATGTCTGCAAATCGGTGTGCCGCTGGTTTCGGTGGTGATCGGCGAAGGTGGCTCTGGGGGCGCGGTGGCTTTTGCGACGGCAAACTCGGTGGCGATGCTGGAGCATTCGGTCTATTCGGTGATTTCGCCGGAGGGCTGCGCGTCGATCTTGTGGAAAGACGCCGAAAAGATGCGCGAAGCGGCAGAGGCGCTGCGACTGACGGCGCAGGATCTCAAGAAAATCGGCATCATCGATCGGATCATCGCAGAGCCATTGGGCGGCGCACATCGGGATCGCAAGACCGCAATTGACGCCGTGCAAGATGCCATTGCAGGCATGTTGGCCGAGTTGACACCGATGAAGCCCAAAGAATTGATTGACGCGCGGCGCAAGAAATTCCTTGCGATGGGCTCGAAAGGGCTTGCCGCGTAATGTCGCCTTGGGCGCTCGTCGTTGTGGCTGGGCTGATGGAAACAGGTTGGGCGCTTGGGTTGAAATATTCCGAGGGCTTCACACGGTTCTGGCCTTCGGTCGTCACTATTTTGGGCGCGTTGGCCTCGTTCTGGCTTTTGTCAGCCGCGATGAAAGACTTGCCGGTTGGCACGGCTTATGCGGTCTGGGTCGGGATCGGTGCGGTGGGCACAGCGATTGCAGCAGTGGTCTTTCTTGGCGAACCCGTTTCGCTCCTGCGGGTTGCGGGTATCTTGTTGATCGTGGCGGGGATCGCGGCGCTGAAATTCGCCTAAGCAAGACGCGCAACAGGGGCGGCCTGATCCGATGTCAGCTTTGCAGCATCTTTAGCCCTTGAGTCACATCCGACCGCACCGCAAGGCGCAGGCCCGGCTCATCCCCTGCTTTGAGGGCGGCAATAATCAAACGATGATATTGCGGAGGGTCCTTGCGGCGCAGGCGCGTATACAGCGCGCGCATGGTCGGGCCCAGTTGCAGCCAGACGGTTTCCGTCATGGCCAGCATCGCTGGCGCTTGGGCGCGCAGGTAGAGCGTGCGGTGAAACTCCAGATTGGAGCGGATATAGCTCACGGCATCGCCTCGCCCCGCCGCGTCGCCCACCGTGGTGTTGATGGCTTGCAGCCGCTCAATCAGCGCCATATGGGCGCGCGGCAAGGCACGCGAGGCCAGTTCCACCTCGATCAAGGCACGCAACGCGGCCAATTCCTCGATCCGCTCATTGGACAGCTCTGGTGTGGAAATGCGGCCAGATGCAGAGAGGGTCAGCGCGCCTTCGGCAGAAAGGCGATTGATCGCCTCCCGCACAGGGGTCATCGACACGGAATATTCTTTGCCCAAGCCGCGCAGCGTCAGGGCTTGGCCCGGATTGATATCGCCATGCATGATCCGTGTCCGCAGACCGCGATAAACACGGTCATGGGCGGAAAGCACGGGTTCGGGGCGTGGGGTCAGGGTCATAAGGCGTTTGTGATCACAAAAGCCGACAAGGTCAATCGAATCGATACTGATGCAAATGATGCCCCTGCCGTTTGAGCCAGCCTCTTGGCTCGGCATAGGGCCCATGAATCCGCGCCACGGTCTGCCAAAAGGCAGGCGCATGGTTCATCTCCGCCAGATGCGCCACCTCATGGGCCGCGACATACTCAAGCACAGCGGGCGGGGCCATGATCAACCGCCAAGAATACATCAACGCACCATCCGCCGTGCAAGACCCCCAACGCGACCGGGTGTCGCGCAGCGTCAAGGATGCGTAGGAGAGGCCCAAACGCGCCGCATAGCGGTCTGAGGCCGCCGCCAGCCTGTCCCGGGCGCGCAGCTTGAGGAAGGCCATTGCCCGGGCTGCAGCGCGGCTCTCTGGCCCCGGCACAAGCAGCAGCTCTCCCTCGATGCGCGGTGCCCGCCCTGTCTCGGCGCTTTGCAGCAACAGCGACTGCCCCTCCACAGGCAGCGCATATCCCACCCCCACCCGTGTCTCTGCCGGACGCGCCGCCAATTGCCGACGCAACCAATCCGCCTTTTCCTGCGCGAAGGCCAAGGCCTCCCGCTCACTGGCATGCGGCGGCAATGTCAGCGTCACACGCCCATCAAGCCGCGAAACCCGCAGTGAAATCCGCCGCGCACGAGCAGATTTTCTCAAAATGACCTCCACCGGGGGGTTGCCGGGGAGTGTATGCTGTCCCATAACCATGCCTTCCGGAGCCAAAGGCTTTGACTTGCCCAGTTGCTTATGGCAGTTGGCGCGGAATCAGCAAGGCACTCAAGCAAGAGGGATTCCCATGCCCAAAGAAGATTGGGGCACGAAACGCGTCTGCCCGACCACTGGCAAACGGTTCTACGACATGAACAAGCGCCCAATTGTCAGCCCCTACACGGGCGAAGTTGTGGAGCTTGAAGTGCACCGTGGACGCATGATCGCGGCAGATGCCGAAGATGGTGCAATCCGTAAGGCAAAAGCCAATGTGGTCGAGAATGACGATGATGTGCTCGACGACGAGGATGTCGATATCGATCTCGATGATGAACTCCTCGAAGAAGAGGATGACGACAACGTTTCGCTCGACGACCTGACGGACGTCGCTGCCGAAGACGAAGAAATCTGATCGGCAACGATCTGTAATGCGGGCGGAATTTTCCGCTTGATCCCGCCCGCAGCAAACACTAGAGAGCGGACCACAGCGCCCTAGGGCGTTCCCAAAGGTCGGGGCCATAGCTCAGCTGGGAGAGCGCTTGCATGGCATGCAAGAGGTCAGGGGTTCGATCCCCCTTGGCTCCACCAACCTTCCCTTTCTCATCACCGAATTGCGCGCAGACGCGCCAGCATCGGTGCGTTCTGCGGGCTGCGTGGCGGCGGCGCTGCGTGACAGCGTGCCACCATGACAGCATGACAGCGGCCGCGCGCCTCCTCCCCGCCCCAACACGCATGTGATTCGCCTTGCCGTGCCCGCCCCCGCGCCGCCCCATTGCGCAGGTTTGGCAAATCCGCGGCTCACCTAAAGTCAGAATTTCACCACTGCACAAAACGCGAAAAATCCATGCATTTTCCCCTTATTTTGCGAGCGCAAACCCACGACAAACGTAGCATCGCGGCACTCCTTCAGCGGTAAAGGTATTCTCGCTACGTCCGCTCTCGTAGCATTCGCAGGCGCTGCTTCCGCCGAAATCACATTCTCCGGCTACGCCCGTTTTGGCGCTCAGTACACTGAAGGCAAAGCGGCTGTTGCTGCTGTTGGTGCAACGGATGAGCAAACACTTGCTGTGGTTACGACTGCAGAAGAATTTGGCGCTGCTTTGGTCGCAGTGGTCGAGGCTGGCGGCGACGCAACCGATGTTGAAATCGACGCTTTGGCGGACGCACAGGATGCTTATGCTGATGCCGTTGCGGCTGTTACCGCAGCCGAGACTGGCACCGATGCTGTTGCCAACGCAACCACCATCGACCAGCGTTTCAACATTGACATCAACGGTTCGGCAGCCTCCGACAACGGCCTTTCCTTCGGTGCAAAAGTTCGCATCCGTTCGGACGAGTCCGGCGATAACGGCACTGCAGCAGCAATGAACGGCCCGCGCTTCTTCGTGTCGGCCTCGGGCATGGAACTGGCCGTTGGCAACATCTACGGCGCTATCGACTCGATGCCCGGCCTCTATTCTGGCACCGTGGGTCTGACTGGCCTCGGCTTCTCGAACGTTGCTTCGAACTTCGGCTCGCAGACTTATGCTTCGTCCGGCGCAGGCGTGAACGGCGTTGAGCTGATGTACTCGGTCGGCGACCTGTCGCTGCACGTGTCCACTGTCAAGAACAAGGACACCGAATACGCTGTTTCCTACAAGATGGGTGACATCACCGTCGCAGTCGGCGGCTCGGACACCAAGACAGCAACCAACGTTGAGTGGATCGCTTCCGTCGGAACCAAAGTTGGCGGTATCGGCCTGAACATCGTAGCGGCACAAACCGTTGCGGGCAAAAACTCGATGACTGCTGCAGCTTCCTTCGCTGCAGGCGCTGCAACCACGGTCAACGTGTATGCCGCATCTGACGAAGGCCAGACCGACAAGAACGCGTTCGGCCTCGGCGTTGTGCACAACCTCGGCGG
>Ga0102815_10000059_pt1 | contig 82601 bp, 85 predicted proteins | sample ColrivemetaGS759_FD_79113 | JGI IMG/M metagenome (GOLD analysis project Ga0102815, IMG submission 79113) | Estuarine microbial communities from the Columbia River estuary - Ebb tide ETM metaG S.759 | ecosystem: Environmental > Aquatic > Marine > Intertidal zone > Estuary | place: USA: Columbia... | reverse complement strand
ATTTCCGGGAATGTTGGCGCGTCGCGGCTGATTTCACCTGCCTGATACCCGGGATAGCCCGGGTTATTATGCGTCAGCCAGCCCACACCTACGGAATGCGGATTCTTTCCGGTCAACAACCCGGCCCGCGCAGGCGCGCACATGGGCACAGTGGTATAGTTGTTCAGCCGCACACCGCCGGCGGCCAGCGCGTCGATATTGGGGGTCTGAATTTCCGAGCCATAGCAGCCGCATTCCGCAAAACCCAGATCGTCGAGCAAGATGACCACGATATTCGGCGCCCCCTTGGGGGCTTGTAGCGGTGGGCGCCACCACGGCGTCGAGTCGGCAAAAGTCTTGCCGATCTTGCCCTGCCAGCCCTCCCCCGGATCGCCGGATTTCAACAGGTCTTTGTCCCGACGGTTCGCCATTCTGTGTCCTCCCTCAATGGTCACAGATTGCCCGCATGCACCGTCCTGAAATATCAAAAACCTGACAGTGCATCCGCCGCTCTGCGGGTTAACGTGATCCAACTGCCCGTCTGCGAGCCAAAGGAATGTGACCATGACTGCAAGCCCAAGCGATGGCAGCACCGCCTCATTAGCTTTTGCATCGGCGTTTCAGGCGACGATCTGGGGCTATCCGCTGGTGATCACGGGGGCCACTGCGCGGCTGATCACGCAAGTCCCAAAACCCATGCCAAACGCCCATGCGCCAATCAACCAGCTAGGACATGTCACCCGCGTGTTCGGGCCAGAGGATCGCGATGTCGTCTCGCCCAATGCCGACACCTGTTATTCTTCGGCGGTATTGGACCTGCACCAAGGCGCGGCGCTGATCGAGATGCCCGATGCTGGCGCGCGGTACCATTCCTTGCAAATGCTTGACGCCTACACCAACGTCTTTGGCTACATCGGGACGCGGGCTACAGGCAATCGGGCGGGAAAATATCTGATTGTCGGGCCTGGATGGGCCGGAGAGGTTCCCGCAGATGTTGCGCGGGTTTTCACGGCTCCGTCACCGCTGGTCTGGATGATCGGGCGCACGCTGGTGGACGGGGCCGACGATCTGCCCGCTTTGGCAGCGTTTCAAAACGCGATCAAGCTGTCCATGATTGGCCCCGCGACGCATGACACCCCTTTGTGGGAGCGCACCCAGCTTGCGCCCCTGCCCCCCGCGCCCCCGGTTCAGCAGATCGCCAAAATGGAGCCCGAGACCTTTTTTCACTGGCTGGGCCAGTTGATGCACGACAATCCCCCGGCCCGTGAACACGTCGCACATGTTGCCCAATTTGCTGCATTTGGGCTGACCATGCGGCAAGGCTTTGCCCCGGACACTCTGGATGCTGAAACACGCGATGGAGCGGCCAAAGGCTATCATGCCGCCATGGCCACGCTCCGCGAGGGGGCGGGACGCCCGGCAGGTGTGCCGATGAACGGCTGGAATTGTGCCCCAGCCGCAGGCGAATGGCAGGATCGGTTCATGACCCGCGCGATCATCGCCCTGCGGTCATTGGGCCAGAATACGGTGGAAGAGTCGATCTACCTGAATGCCATGACAGATGGCACAGGTCAGGCACTCGATGGGCGCAAGGAGTATCGCCTTCGGTTCGCGGCGGGCAGTTTGCCGCCCGCGCAGTGTTTCTGGTCGATCACAGCTTATACGGAAGAGGCGTTTCTGGTGCCCAACGCGTTGAACCGCTGCTCCATCGGCTCCCGCGATGCGGGGCTGCATTTTGACCCGGACGGCAGCATTGCCTTCCACTTTTCAGCGCAGAAACCTGCCACGCCAGAGGCGCTGGCCAACTGGCTACCAGTGCCGCCCTCTGGCCCGTTCCGGCTGTCGCTGCGGCTTTACATCCCCTCATCTGCGGCCATCAATGGCGATTGGGTGCCGCCCGGTCTGGAGCAGATCACATGACCGACAAACGCGTTCCCCCACCCGATCTGGGCACCCTGTCTGGGCCAGAAGCGCAGAGCTTTCTCATTGGGGTCAATGCCGTGATCTGGGGCTATCCGGCCGTTCTGTTCGAAGACCTGATGGCGGGGCGCTCGCAGCCCGACTCCGAGGCACGCACAGGCACGCCGCGATCGCTGGTCAACCAGTTCGGACGCGTGCGCCACCTGCGCGGCCCGGAATATAAACAGATCGCCACCCCCAACAACGACACGCTGTTCATCCAGTCGTTTGTCGATGTCACATCCGAGCCGCTGATCCTGAGCGTGCCCGACCTGCCTGCGGCGCGCTACTACGTGCTGCAACTGTGGGATGCCAATGGCGATACCTTCGACCACATAGGCACACGCGTCACGGGGAATGGTGCGGGCCGCTATGCGCTGACCGGGCCGGGATGGGCTGGCACCCTGCCCCAAGGCGTAACGCGCATCAATTGCCCACCCTGTTTCGCCATTTGGGGCCGCGTTGCCGTGTACGGCAGCGATGATCTTGAGATCGCGCGCGCAATTCAGGACCAGATTACCCTGACGCCGCTGTCGTGTTTTTCGGAACATAGGTCGGACGAAACCGCCGTCACCGCCCTGTCCGAGGCGCGGGTGGCGATGGATTTGCCCCAAGGCTTGGCGCCAGAGCTGGCCGTCTTTGCCAAATTGGCCCGCGCATTGCGCCACACGCCGCCCAAACCATTGCAAGATGACGTGATCGTGGATCAGTTATCATTGATCGGGTTTTCTGACAGCGGACGCAGCTTTCACCCCGACCGTCTGACGCCCGCCCAGATCAGCGGCCTGACCAAGGCCGTGCCCTTTGCCCAACATCTGATGGATGTGACGATGCAAACCGTGGGCAATACGATCAATGGCTGGCGATGGAGCCCCCGCGCCGGCATCATGGGGACCGACTATCTCTTTCGTGCCTGTTGGGCCAAATGGTTCACCGGGGGCAATCTGCCCGATGAAGCCATCTATATGATTTGCCGAACCGATGCGAGCCATGCCCCCTTGGTCGGAACCACGGGATACCGCTTGCGATTTGCACCGGGGGCGCTGCCGCCTGCTCGCGCCTTCTGGTCGCTGAGCATGTATGACGCGGCGGACGGGTCTTTTGTGGCCAATGCGATTGAGCGCTATTCCATCGGCGACCGCACCGCTGGGTTGGACTATGACCCCGACGGCGGGCTGACGCTTGCGATTGGGCATAGCCCCCCCGACAGCGCGGCAAATTGGCTGCCAGCCCCCGAGGGCGCGTTCTATCTGATGTTGCGGCTCTATTTGCCGACCGACGCGCTGGCCTCCGGCACATGGGCGCCACCCGGACTGGAATAAACTCTGTCAGGGCCTAGGATCAGGGCCTAGGATCAGGGCGCAAAAAAACGGGCGGTGCACATGCACCGCCCGTTTTGATTACAACAGTGCTAGCGCGATCCACGGAATGAAGGTCACAAGCAAAAGACAGACCAACATGATCAGGATCCACGGCACGACCGAACGGCAGATGAAGCCGAATTTCTCGTTGAAGGCGGTCATGGCCACGATGAGGTTCAACCCGAAAGGCGGCGTCAGAATGCCGATTTCTAGGTTGAGGATCATGATGATCCCGAAATGCGTGCTGTTGAACGCGTAAGCTTCGGCCAGCGGGCGCAGCAGGGGGGCTGCAATCACGATGGCCGACCCCGTATCCATGAACAGGCCCATGATCAGAAGCAGGCCATTCACCAGCAAGATGAACACTGCCGGCGTTTCGACATTTGCCAAGGCGAAGGCGATCAAATCTTGCGGCACGCGATTTTCTGTCAGCAGATGGTTGACCGAGGCCGCAACCGCGATCAGCGGGAAAAGCGCCCCAACCAGCTTGCCCGCATCAACCGCGGTTTCGGCGTAATCCTTCAGCCCCAATTCACGATAAAGCACTGTCTCGACAATCAGCGCATAGAGAATGGCCACAGCCGCAGCTTCCGTCGGAGAGAACTTGCCGGAATAGATGCCGCCGAGCAAAATTACTGGCATCAAGATCGCTGGCACGCCTTGTTTGAAGGCCTCCAAAGTCACCGCAAAGGAAAATTGACCTCGGGGGATGTTGCGATTGATGATGACGGCATAAATGGTAAAGGCAATCGTCAGCAAAATGCCCGGCCCGACACCTGCCAAAAACAGATCAGTGATCGAGCTTTCGGTCACAATACCATACAAAATCAAAGGCAAAGACGGCGGGATCACGATCCCCAGCGTTCCGCCCGCGCAGAGCGAGCCAATTGCGAAGCGGCGCGAATAGCCGTTTGCGATCAGGGCCGGAAACAGCACCGTGCCCACCGCAAGCATCGTCACAATGGACGATCCCGAGATGGCAGAGAACATGGCACAAGATAAAACCGTGGCCATCGCCAGCCCGCCAGGAAACGGTCGGGTAATCTCAACGATCACCGCAATCAAGCGCTTGGCAATACTACCGCGCCCCATGATTTGCCCAACCAACACGAAGAGCGGAATTGCCAGCAACAGCGAACGGTCCATCGCCGACCAAACATCTTGCACGAAAAACTCGATGTTGCCGCCACCCCAGACGAGATGGGCAAAAGCCGCCGCCGCCATCAGGACCCAGACAAGGCTGACCCGCAAGAAAAGCAACCCAAAGATCAGGGCAATCAGAGCAAGCGCCATCATTCTGTCACCTTGGCGGTCGGGATCAGGTCCGGCCAGATGCCATAGATCAGATGCCGCAAGGCCGCGACCCCAAACCCGACCGGCAAGGCCATCTGAATGGGCCACAAAGGCCAGCCCACCACCTGATTGGTTTCATTGTACTGGATCGTGACGGACACAAACTGGATCGCAGCCAACATGATGACAATGGCAAGCGCCGCAGTCACGAACTGGCCCAGACGGACGACTGCCCGCTCGTTCGCCCCAGAGACCAAACCATCCATAAAACTTGGGCGCAGATGTCCGCCCAAGGCAGTCGCGATGCCAAACCCGGCCATCGCGGAACAGATCAGCGCATAGGTGGCGTAGATATTGGCCCCGAAAAAGCCTTTGCCAACCAGCTCGCGCCCCAAAGTATCGATGAGCAAAAGCGCCGTCATGATGATGAACCCCGCCACGATAACGGCGCGTTCGACCCCACGAATGACCAAAAGAAAGGATTCACAGATCGCCTTCATGCAACTCCCTCCCCCAGAGCGGCAAGACAGGCCCGGTCCGTCCAGACGGATCGGGCCTGCTACAGGTTAGTTAGAGCATTCAGTCTTGGCTGTCTGAATGATTGCGTTGAACGTTTGGCCTTTGTCGCCGATTTGACCAAGGATCGGCTCCCAGATCATCAGACCGCGTTCGCGCCACTTCGCCAGCTCTTCCTCTGTGGGTTCCGACACAATGGCACCTTCGGCAGCTGCCGCTGTGATCACCTTGGCTTCGAACCCGTCCAGCATGGCTTGCAGCTGTGCGTATTCTAGAACGTCGGTCGCATCGACCAACACCTTTTTCTGAGCATCTGTCAGCTTGTCCCAGGTCTGCGGCCCAACGATCATGCCCGAGGTATTATGATAATGCCGGGTCCGCAGGAAATACTTGGCAACTTTCGCCTGCCCGGTCGGATACCAAAAGGCCAATCCCGAGTCTCCGCCCGTCACCAGACCCGTCGACAGGGCCGAGGCGGTTTCGACCGCGCCCATCGGCACGGGGTTTGCGCCGAATGCCTTGACGACAGCGTTGCTGATCGGCGCTGGCGAGGTCCGGATTTTCTGACCCGCAAGGTCATCGGGAACGCGCACGTTGTTCACGTTGCTGATGTCATTGTAACCCACGGGGAAGAAGGCCAGAAATTGCCCTTTGCCTTCAAGCGCGGTTTTCGTGGCGTCAAACAGCTTCGGCATGACGCAAGACGCCTGCGCCGGGGTGTCGAACTGATAAGGCAGCGTAATCGTCGCCAACTCGGGCGCCAGCGACGCCATGACGGGCGAAGGCCCGGTCCAGATATCAATACGCCCGCGCAGGGTTTGCGACATGGTGTCGGACATATTGCCCAGCTGGCCACCGTTGAACAGCTCGATCGCAACATCACCGCCGCTCAGCTCTTTCACCCGGTCAGCGTATTTCACCAACATCACCGTCCAGACCGATTTCTCGGGGGCGATCGAGGCCAGTTTAAGAGTAACGGCCTCGGCCTGCGCCATCGTGGCAGCCCCGACAATCAGCGCACCGGATAGCATGGCAACCGCACGCACCCGAAGATTTGCGAAAGCTTTCATATTTTCTCCTCCCAGAAGCTATGACCGGATTAGACCACCCGGATTTATGCCATAGCCTTCCCGATTGCCCCGGCGCGAGTCTGTCCATTTGTTTACATTTGCTCGTCACTCGTGACTAAGCTAATTTAACGGAGAATGGGCAAGATCATCTCGGCAAAATCGGTCGCCCTGCCTATGCACAAAGGCTTTCTTGCGTTGAACAGCGAAACAAAACTCAGGGCCCATTGGACCGCACCGACCCTGTCTCGGCTGCTGGGAAGGATCGACGGATTTGGCCGAGTGCCATCCGAACAATCCCTGCAGGAACTCATTAATGGCGGGCGGTTTTTGACCTTTGACAAGGGCGAACGTATCACCAGCCGCGAGGATGCGACCCCGACATTTCTCGTTGTGCTGAAAGGCCGCGTTCGGCTTTACAGCGTGACCCCCGGGGGGCGCGAATTCGTCGTCGCCTTCCTTGAGCCGGGCCATATCTTTGGGCTGCGCCCCTGCCTTGATCACAGCACACGATCCTATGACAGCGTGGCCGAACGCGAAACCACACTTCTGACAGTGCCCGGTCCGAAGCTCCGCACGCTCTTGGCGGGCAATGCCGAATTGATGACCGTGGCGGTGCAGTTCTTGTGCCACCGTCTGGGCGTGGTGTCGCAGGCATTGGAACAATTCGCGGTCTGGGGACCGACGCAACAATTGGGCTGGCGGATCCTCGATCTGATGCGCGCGCCCTATCCCGGCACCGCGTCAAACAGCGAAATCCGTCTGAGCGTGTCGCAAGACGACCTTGCCGCGATGATCGGAAAATCACGCCAGACAACGAACAAGTTGTTGAAAGACTTGAATGCGGCAGGCTTTATTTCAATCGACTATGGCGGCTTGGTGGTGCGTGATCTGGCGGGACTCAAGTCCTTTGTCTATCCGCAAGGACATTATTGAAACCGCCCCATTCTGCCCAGATAGTCAAGAATCAGACAGTCCTAGCCAAACCGATCAGGCCACAGTGACGAAAATCACTATGGGAGGATGGTCGTGGCAATCACCGATTATGCAATCGCGGCATCGTTGCTGCATGCCGAGATCAAGGCGCAGGGTGTGGACGCAGTAACAACCGTTCCAGACCTGATCCAGTTTGCGTTGCACGACAGGCTGAAAGGCGATCCTGAGATCCGCTACATCGAATGTGCCGCAGAAAATCAGGCACTGACAGTGGCGACGGGGCTTTATATCGGCGGCAAGAAGCCGATGGTCATGATGCAAAATCAGGGCCTATTCAATTGTATCAATACCTTGCGGTCGGTGGGCATTGATGCGCGCATCCCGATGGTTTTGTCCGTGGGGGCCTTTGGCCGTGAGTTTTCAAACCTCGGCAAACCCACCACCGAAAGCGGCCGGGTCTGTCTGAATAAGGTCGAGCCGGTGATGGCCGCGCTTGGCGTGCCCTATTTTCATCTCGAAACAGCCGATGACATCGGGAAAGTCGCCGAAGCGTTCGAGACATCGCGCAAGAATGAATGCGCCGTTGTTCTGAATATCGGTTTCTTCCCATCTTGGTCTTGAAAGGAGGCTGCTCATGCCGATGAACGTTTTTGAAGCCTGCTTCGTCATCAACAAAATTCGCGGCGAGGCATTGGTGGTGTCCACCATGTCAGCGATGTTTGCCGCTTCGGCCATCGCACCCGGCCCGCACAACCTGTCCTCGGTGCCGCTGATGGGGGGCGCATCTGGTCTGGGGCTCGGGCTGGCGATTGCCCAACCAACGCGCCCTGTCTTTGTCTTTGACGGGGACGCCAGCCTGTTGATGGAGCTGGGCACGATGGCCCAGATCGCAGGCGAAGCCCCTGCAAACCTTGTGCATTTCGTGTTCAACAACAACACCCAATTCGGGGCAATCGCCAACTTGGATCGCCCCGGAGGGGCCGCGTTTGATTTCTGCGCCGTGGCGCGGGGCGCGGGCTACAAGACGGCGCATTCGGCTGACAGCATTCCCGATTTGATCGCGCTGAAGGACAAGATCCTCGGCCAGCCGGGGCCGCATTTCGTGGAACTGCGGATCATGCCACAGCCGCGTGTCCTGACAGAGATGCCGCAACCCGAATTGCCCGACCTGCAATTCCAACGCATGGCCGCCGAGGCCCGCGCGATGATGCAGCATTTGGGGACAGCGGGATGACCGAGACCTTCGACTATATTGTGGTCGGGGCAGGATCGGCGGGCTGCGTCGTCGCCAATCGGCTTAGCGAAAGCGGCAAATACAGCGTCGCGCTGGTCGAGGCCGGGAATTCCGACAAGAAGTTCTGGGTCAACATGCCGCTTGGCATCGGACAGATGCTGACCAACCCCAATTTTGCTTGGCAATATCACACCGAAGCCGAAACCGCGCTGCAAGGTCAGTCGATCTATTGGCCGCGCGGTCGGATGCTGGGAGGGTCGTCCTCGCTCAATGGGATGATCTATGTGCGCGGCGAACCCAAGCGCTATGACGAATGGCGCGATGCGGGCAACACCGGTTGGGGGTGGTCCGACATGCTGCCCTATTTCAAGAAACTGGAAGACGCGCCAAACAGCACCGATCCCGCCTATCGTGGCCGCGGTGGCCCGTTGACCTGCACATATGGAACATACCGCGACCCGGTCTCGCGCGCCTTTATCGAGGCATGCAAAGGTGTCGGCATTCCCTATAACGAGGATTACAACGGCGCAAAAGCCGATGGCGTGGCTTGGATCCAGTTCAACATTCGCAACGGCAAGCGTTGGTCCGCTGCGCGCGCCTATATCGACCCGATCGTGGGAAAGCGTGCGAATTTCACCCTGATGATGGGCGCAAGTTGCGACCGCATCACCTTTGAGGGCAAGCGCGCGACTGGGATCGAGGTGTTTCAGAATGGCGAAACCAGAACTCTAAAGGCGCGCAAAGAGGTCATACTCTCCGCAGGGCCCATCATCTCGCCCAAGCTCCTTGAATTGTCGGGCATCGGCGATCCCACAATACTCAAACAGCACGGGATCGAGGTGCGCCACGCCCTGCCCGGTGTCGGCGAACACCTGCAAGACCATCTGCAAACGCGGATCAATTACCGCATCAACAAGGCTGTGACCGTCAATGACCTGCTGAACAGCAAGGTCCGGGGCGCGACCGAGTTGCTCAAATACCTTGCGACGCGCAGAGGGCTAATGGCGACACCCTCGGCCACGGCACATGCCATGGTGAAATCATACGAGGCCGCACCCTATGCCGACCTCAAGCTGCAAATCACGATGTATTCGGCTGAGGATCGCTATCTGGACAAAAGCAAAAGCGCCCTGACCGACCCGTTCTCGGGGATTGGGCTGGGTCAGTTTCACATCTATCCAGAGAGCCGCGGTTCACTGCACATCAAATCCCCCGATCCGCGCGAGAACCCCAAGATGGTGGCCAACTACTTCTCGGCGCAAGGTGATATCGAGACGGCGCTGATCTCGATGCGGAAGATGCGTGACCTCGCCCGGCATCCTGCCTTGGCCGAACATATCGTCGGCGAGACGCTACCCGGCATGGACATGCAATCAGATGACGAGATCATCGATTACATGAAGCGCACGGGTCAGACCTCTTGGCACCCGATCAGCACCTGCCGTATGGGCACAGGGCCGACCGATGTGGTTGACCCAACCCTGAAAGTGAAAGGGCTGGAGGGACTGCGCGTCATCGACAGCTCGATCATGCCCAGCATGCCTGCCACCAACACCAACATTCCCACCATTGCGATTGGCGAAAAGGGCTCGGACTTGGTCCTTGCCGACGCCGGTTGAAGAAAGGACGCGTCATGGACCGCATCTGGCAAAAACACTATGGGACGATCCCCGCCGAAGTCGACGCCACCGCCCAAGGCACCATTGTCGATCTGCTTGAAAACGCAGTCGCTGAATTTGGCGACAAGGCGGCATTTCACGCGCTTTATACCAATCTGCGCTACAGCGAGATCGACAGACTGAGCCGCGATTTCGCAGCCTATCTGCAAACCAAGTTGAGCCTTGCAAAAGGCGCGCGGGTCGCATTGATGATGCCGAACTTGCTGTCATTTCCAGTGGTCAGCTTCGGGATCATCCGGGCAGGTTTGGTTCAGGTGAACGTCAACCCGCTCTACAGCCCGCGCGAATTGGCGCATCAACTCAACGATGCGGGTTGCGATACGATCGTGATCTTCTCTATGGCCACGGCCACGCTTGAGGCGATCATCGACCAAACCGGGATCAAGACCATCATCTCGGTGGGTCTTGATGACCTGAACGGTCTGCAAATGGCCAATCCGCCTGTTGTCGAAAGCCTGCGCGCCCGCGCCGTGCCCTTGCTGCGTTGCCTGCTGGAGGGCAAGCAGATGCCGTTCAACAAGCCCGTGGTGACGCAGGACGATCTGATCTTTTTGCAATACACGGGGGGCACCACGGGCCTGTCCAAGGGCGCGATGCTGACCCATGGCAATCTTGCGTCAAACGTGGCGATGTTTGTCGAATGGACAAAAGACCATGTTGTGCGCGGCGAAGAGGTGGTGGTCACGGCATTGCCGCTTTACCATATCTTTGCGCTGATGGTGAACTTCCTGTCCTATTTCAAGATTGGCGCGACCAATGTGCTGATCCCCAACCCGCGCGATATGGAGGCCTTCGTCAAGGAATGGTCCAAGTGGCGGGTCACGGCCTTTACCGGGGTGAACACGCTGTTTGTCGGCCTGATGCATACGCCGGGATTTGCCAGCCAAGATTTCTCCAAGCTGCGCGTCTGCATGGGCGGTGGTGCACCGGTGCAAAACGCCGTGTCCGCGCGGTGGAAATCGATCACTGGCCAGCATATCACCGAAGGCTACGGCCTGTCGGAAACCTCGCCCATCCTGACCGCCAACCCGCTGTCGCTGACCGAGGCAATCGGCTCGATCGGCATCCCCTTCCCCTCGACCGATATCTCCATCCGTGACGATGACGGCAAAGAGGTGGCGATGGGCGAGGCGGGCGAGCTATGTGCCAAGGGCCCACAAGTCATGCGCGGTTACTGGCAGAATGACACCGCGAATGCCGAATGTTTCACCCCCGACGGCTATTTCAAGACCGGCGATATCGCCACCGTCGATGCCGAGGGCTATTTCCGCATCGTAGACCGCAAGAAAGACATGATCCTTGTGTCCGGCTTCAACGTCTTTCCCAACGAGATCGAGGACGTGATCGCACATCTGGACGGCGTCATGGAAAGCGCCTGTGTGGGCGTGCCGGATGACAAGACAGGCGAAGCGGTCAAGGTCTTTGTCGTTCGGTCAAAGGACAGCGTTACCGAGGATGACATCATCGCCCATTGCCGCAAGGAACTGGCCGCCTACAAGGTGCCAAGGCAGATCGTCTTCAAGGCCGAGCTGCCAAAATCCACGGTCGGCAAGATCTTGCGCCGCGAGCTGCGCGACGCATGACAAAGGCCAGCCGTCAGCCCCTGACCAGCGCGCTGGCGTCTCAGGGGCTGACGCTGACGCTCGGCACCGCAGGCGCCTTGGTCGCGTGGTCCTTGTCTTTGCCGCTGGCCTTTCTGGTGGGTCCGGCGCTGGTCATGCTGTTCGCCAGCCGCGCGCTGCCCGCGCTGACGGTGTCACCCGTCCTGCGCGCCTTGGCGCTGGTGGTGATCGGGGCCTATCTCGGCAGCCGTTTCACCCCCGACCTTGCCGCCCAGATGCCCCTATGGGCAGCATCCCTGACGCTGAATGCCGTCATGACGGTTGTCACCACCTGTCTCGGCACAATATTCTTGATGCGCGCATTTGGCTATGACCCGTCCACCGCTGCCTTTGCCGCCCTGCCCGGTGGTATCTTGTCGGTGCTGGAAGTCGCGCGCCAAAGTGATGCAGATCAACAGGCGGTGATGTTTTTGCAGGTCTTTCGCGTGGCGCTTGGCACGATTGCCCTGCCATTCATCATCGACGGGATCGGCTTTGACATCCCGTCCACGGGGCTTGCCCAAACCGCCGCGCAGGACGCGGCCCCACTGGCACAACTCGCCCTCTTGATGGCGGCCTGCATAGGTGCCGCCGCAATCGGTCGCAAGATCCGGTTTCCTTCGGCGGAACTCGTCGCCCCCATGCTTCTCTCGGCCACGCTTTATGCCACGGGCACGGTGACAGCGCCCATTCCGGGCGGCGGGGTGATCGTCAGTTTCATTATCGTCGGCACCGCCGTCGGCGCCACCCTGCCCCGGCCAGATATCAAACCGTTCCTGAGACTGATCCTGCACACCGGGATGGTATTCACCTTGATGTGTGGGCTGACATTGATCTTTGCCTATGGTGTGCATCTTGGCTTTGGGGTCTCGATGATCGAGGCCTTCCTTGCCTTTGCCCCTGCGGGCATGACCGAGATGACAGCGATGGCTGCCGCCCTGCATCTTGACCCGGGCTATGTCGCGGCAAACAACCTTGTGCGCCTGTCGCTATGCTCCTTGCTGGCCCCGGTCATTCTGCTTGGTCTGAAGGCAAGGGCGCGGCGCGGCTGAAGGGCGGCGCGCGACACGAGAAACGCGCGACGCCCGTCTCTTACCCGCCCACATCTGCCGGAGCGACAGACACCGATTTGATCACGGCAAAAACAGCAATCCCCGGCGTGATGCCCAATGCCAAGGCAGAGCGGCGCGTGATGCGGGCGAGGATCCGGCCTGCTTGCGTATCCACAACCACCAAAGCCCCCGGACCATCTCCCGCACGCACCTCTTGCACCCGGCCTGACAGGATATTGAGCGCCGATAGCCCCTCAGGTCGATGACGCGCCAAGATCACGTCATGAGCCGCAATTCGCACCCGCACCACAGCCCCAACGGGGGCCGCAACCCGCGGCAAAATCAGCGGCATACCCGATGCATCCAGCGTGGTCAGACCGTCTTCGTCGTGGTCTTGAACAATCGCGGTCAGAAAGGCCCCTGCATCGCGCGCACCCGTGGGCAAGACGCTTGGATCAGCCAGCACCTCCGCCGCAGCCCCTTGGCGCAATATCCGCCCACCATCCAGCACCACCACTGTCGTCGCAAGCCGTGCCACCTCGCGCACCGCATGGCTGACATAAAGGATAGGCACGTTCATCTCGTCGCGCAGACGCTCGAAATAGGGCAATATCTCGGCCTTGCGTGTCTCATCAAGCGCCGCCAACGGCTCATCGGCCAAAAGGATATCCGGTGCGGCCAGCAAAGCACGTCCAATCGCCACGCGGGATTTTTCGCCACCCGATAGGGCATCGGGGCGGCGCTCCAGCAGCGGGCCAAGCCCCAGCATCTCAACCACGCGCGCCCGATCCGCGCGAGGTGGGCGATGACGGGCAAACCACTGGCCGTAACTTAGGTTTTGTTGCACATTGAGATGTGGGAAAAGGCGCGCATCTTGAAACACATAGCCAATACGCCGCGCTTCGGGCCTTAGAAAAACCCCACGTTCCGTATCCATCAAACAGCGCCCAGACACGCTGATCCGGCCTGCATCAGGGCGCAAAAGGCCCGCCACCGCGTTGATTACCGTGGTCTTGCCCGCGCCCGAGCGCCCAAAAAGCACCGTCAGCCCCGGCGGGGCGGAAAACTGCAGATCGAGTTCCAGCGCCCCCAAAGCATGGCGCAAATTCACCTCAAGCATCGCGCCCCCCGATCCGACGGGACATGCGCCGTGCCATGACTTCTGACAGCGCCAACGCCCCCATGGCCACCGCCACAGAAACCATCACAAGACGCAGCGCACCGCTTTCGCCACCCGGAACTTGCAAGGCCGCATAGATCGCCGATGGCAAGGTTTGCGTCTGAACGGGAATGTTGGACACGAACGTGATCGTTGCGCCAAATTCGCCCATCGCCTTGGCAAAGGCCAAGACAGTGCCCGCAAGGATACCCGGCAAGATCAATGGCAAGGTGATCGTGGCAAAGACCCAAAGCCGCGATGCCCCCAATGTGGAGGCCGCATCTTCCAGCTTCGGGTCGACCGCCTCGATGCTCAACCGGATCGCGCGCACCATCAAGGGAAACGCCATAACCGCCGCCGCCAAGGCCGCTCCGGTCCAGCGAAAGGCAAACACAACGCCCATGTCGGCAAAAGCCCCCCCAAGCCAGCCCTGCCGCCCGAAAGTCATCAACAGAAAATACCCCGTCACGACAGGCGGCAGGATCAGGGGCAAATGCACCAAACCATTCAGCAGGCCTTTGCCCCAAAACTGCCAGCGTGCCAGCGCATGGGCAACGAAAATCCCCAAAGGCAGGCTCAAGAGCACCGCCCAAAAAGCAACCCGCAGGCTCAGCACCACAGCTTGCCATTCAAGCGGTGTCAACCAATCGCTCATGGCGCAACCTCCGTGAAGCCTTGCGCGGCGAAAATCGCCCGTGCAGCAGGGGCACGCAAAGCCGCAAAGAGCGCGCGCGCCGCGTCGCTTTGCTCTGCAAGGCCGTCTCGCCGCAAAAGCGCCACGGGATAGCGTATCGCCTTGTGGCTTTCGCCCGCAAACCAGCCTGCCACATGCACACGCGGCTCGGCCCGCGCATCCGTCGCATAGACGATGCCCAATGGCGCCTCTCCCAAGGCCACCAGCGCCAAAGCGGCACGCACATTGTCGGCCTCGGCCACATCGGCGGCAACCTCGTCCCAAAGTGACACGCTTTGTAACGCTGCTTTGCCATATTGCCCGGCGGGCACGGCCTCGGTCAGCGCCATGGCAAGTTTGCCCCCCGCCAACCGCGCCTTTAGATCAAACTCTTTACCGATTTCCTGTGGTGTTGCCGGAGCATGGCTAACCAACACCAGCGCATTCCCCAAAAGGTCCAACCGCGTTCCCGCCACCAGATGACCCGCCGCATCAACCACATCCATCCATTCGGGCGCAGCAGAGAAAAAGATATCAGCAGGCGCGCCCTGCAGGATTTGTCGCGCCAAGGCCCCCGATCCGGCATAGCTCACCACAACCCGCTGACCTGTCTGCGCGCTAAAATCCGCAGTTATCGCGTCCAAAGCCGTTTTCAGCGAAGCGGCTGCGAAAACCACCACTGGATCCGCCGCGCCTTCTGTGTCCGCCACAGGTGGCCGCCAAAAGGCCAGTCCCACCGCAAGCGTAAGGATCAGCACCAAAACAGCCCAAAACCGCACCGTCATGCTGGGGCCATGTCAGGGCGGCGCATCGCCTGAGCGCGGCAAGGGTTATGTCTCATCAGAAATATCCGCCAGCAAATCCTGCAAGGCACCCATCCGGGCCGCGCAGGCTTCCTGCGCGATATCCTGCAGCTTTTGGTAATGCGCCAAAACCGCTGCGCCTGTCTCGGTCAATTGCGCGCCCCCCCCTTGTGCGCCACCGCGCATCGACAGCACAACAGGGGCGCGAAACACCCGGTTCATCTCTTCAACCAAAGACCAAGCGCGTTTATAGCTCATCCCCATCATGCGCCCAGCCGCAGCGATGGACCCGCTGTCGCGGATATGTTCGAGCAAAAGCACCTTTCCCGGCCCCAGCATCGCCCCTTCGCCAAAGACGATCCGAAGTTTCAGTTGCGGGCCATCCGCAAAGCGCAAGACAGAGGTTTCCATAAGATCGTTATGTCACAAGAAACATATCGCAAGCAAGCGCGACCAAAGCCTCTCGCGATCAATGCTGGAAAATGCGCCCCCATGACGCCTAAGGCATCATAGACCTCGCCGCTTTGCGAGCACCCCGCTTATGCCTGCAATCAAGCCGGAAAAACCAAGCCGTCAAATAGTTTGCGCGCCGTCCGCAAAGTGCCTGCCCCAGTCACCCGACCCGCCGCATCTTGCACCAGCAGGACTTCTGCCGCCCCCGTTGGATGCTCGATTGCAAATCGCCCATCAACGGGCCGCACGGCGATTTCAGCCGCAACGCTCTCAGCCAACACGCAGGCCGCCGCCACCGAGACCGCAGCAAAAACACCGATGGAGGCATGACAGCGATGGGGAATAAAACTGCGCGTATGAAGAGCGCCGCCCGCGATTGCGGGTGAAATCAGCGTCATCTTCGGCACTGATTTTTCGCGCACATCGCCCAAATTCATCATGGGCCCTGCAACGAGCCGTATCGCCTCTAGCTGCGCCTTGAGGGCAGTATTCGCCTCAAGCGCCTCGCGGCTTTCCTGCCCGGTCAACCCAAAGTCCTCTGCGCGCAAGATCACCAAAGGCATGCCATTGTCGATCAAGGTGCACGCCATCCCAGCTATCTGATCGCGCGCGCGCCCAGTTGGTAAAAGCGCGCCACACATCGCCCCTTCGATATTCTGAAACATCAACGGGATCGGCGCATGTTGCCCCGGCACGCCATCAATCGCCGCCGTGCCGCGATAACACACGCGCCCGCCCGGCGTTGTCACCTCGGCCACGGCAACTTCGCCGGTGTTTTGCATATGGATCCGCACGCGTGTAACGCCATCTTGTGCGGCCACCATGCCCCGCTCGATTGCAGCCGGGCCAACCGCCGCCAAGATATTGCCGCAGCCCTGTGCGTCCGAGACCAAGGCTTGATCAACAAAAACCTGCAAGAAAAGATAATCCACATCCGCATCGGCACGCGTAGAGGGGCCCAAAAGCGCGACTTTCGAGGTCAGCGGATCAGCCCCGCCAATCCCGTCGATCTGGCGCGCATCCGGCGAGCCCATGATACGAAGCAACACATCATCCCGCGCCCGAGCCTCGGCGGGCAAATCCTTTGCCAGAAAAAAAGCCCCTTTCGAGGTGCCCCCGCGCATCCAAAGGCAAGGGATGCCCGCTTCCGGGTCAGACATATTTCAGACCCTTCTCCGCCAGTTTCTCGCGCATCTTGTAAAGGTCGAGCCCCAAGGTGCCTTCGGCCAATACCTTTCGCTTGGCCTCTTCGGCGGCCAAACGCGCCTCTGCAGCCCGCAAGACCTCGGCAGCCTCCACGCGTTTGACCACCACAACACCGTCGTCATCCGCCACAATCACATCGCCAGCCTCAATCGCCTGCCCGGCACAAACAATCGGCACATTGACTGACCCCAAGGTCTCTTTCACCGTTCCTTGCGCCGAAACCGCCGTGGACCAAACCGGAAACCCCATTGCGGTCAAATCCCGCAGATCGCGCACACCTGCATCAATGACCAAGCCACAGCACCCCCGCGCCATGGCCGAGGTCGCCAACAGATCCCCGAAATAGCCGTTATCGCAGGGCGATGTTGGGGCCAGCACAAGGATATCCCCCGGCTGGATCTGCTCAATGGCCACATGCAGCATCCAATTGTCACCCGGCGGGGCCGAGATCGTCACCGCAGACCCGGCAATCTGAGCCCCTGCAAAAATGGGCCGCATTGCCGCCGCCAAACAGCCCCGCCGCCCTTGCGCCTCATGCACCGTCGCCACACCAGCGCGGCCCAGCGCGTCAATCACATCGCGCTCGGCCCGAGGAATGTTTTGCACCACAATCGACATCGCGCACTCCTACGACTTCACCGCAGGCGGCGTGCCATGGGTATGAAAGGTTTCGATGGTCTTGAGTCCCCAAGCCTGCCCCTTCTTGCGCTCGGTTTCCGTCCACACCACCGGCTCCCAATCCGGTGCAAGGATCAGCCGGGCACCAGCATTCGCCAATTCCACCCGATTGCCCGCAGGCTCCCAGACATAAAGAAAGAATGTTCCCTGAATGGCATGCTTATGCGGCCCGGTCTCGATATGCACACCGTTCTCCAAAAACACATCCGCAGCGCGCAAGATATCCTCGCGCTGATCGGTGGCATAGGTGACATGGTGCAGCCGCGCATGTCCCCCGCCATGCTCTTCGGTGCAGGCCAGATCATAGGTCTTGTTATTGACAGTGAACCAGCACCCTCCGACCCGACCGTTATCGAGCTGGATCATCTCGGTCACCCGACTGCCCAGACAGGTCTCCATGAAACGGCGGAACTCTCCCACATCCGAAGCCAGCAGGTTAAGGTGGTCCAACCGCCGTGGGCAGGCCCCCTGAGCATGATACCTAGACGCCATATTCTTGAGTGCTGGCCGATCTCCCCCCTCTCGGGGCGCGCGCTGACTATCCCAATAGATCTCGAAAATATGCCCGAATGGATCCTCGAACCGGAACGCCTGCCCATGGCCCAGATCCCCATCCTGCCAGCCATGCACCTTGTATCCTGACGCCTCGATCACCGCGACCCGCCGCAGCAAAGCTTCTGGGCTGGCCACACGATAACCGATATGGCCCACGCCCGTTGTGTGATGGCGGGTAAGCTTGAGCGAATGATATTCGTAATCATCCCAAGCCCGCAGATAGGCGCTGGTTTCGTCTTGGCCAGAGAGCTTCAACCCATAAATGCGGGTAAAGAAATCAAGGCTCTCATCGAACTTGTCGGTATAGACCTCGACATGCCCCAAATGGGCAATGTCAAAACTCGGGTTGGTCGGCTGGCGCATCTCGCACTCCCTTTCCATCTACCGCCCAAGGGTCTTGCAAGACCCTTACAAGCGATTTGCAAATCGCTTCGCAGGCGCTTGCAAGCGCCTGTGGCTTTACAATTCATCCACCGTGCGCGGAAAGATTGACTGGAACCCTTCCGCATAAAGACACGCGCGCCCGCCGCCTTGCCCGCCCGAGTTTCGGGTAAAGTGATTGGCGCGGTTCTGTGCCACCCGGGTATAAAACTCCCACAGATGCTCTTGCCCTTCCATGCATTCGATGGCGGCGCGCTTTTTCTCCCACACCGGGGTGATGTCGAGAAAGGTATCGGGCTTCCACCCCATCTGCTCGGTTTGATGTGGCTCAAACAGATATAATTGCGGCGCTCCCAGCACTTTTTGCCCCGGATTATGCCCCCAGGCCTGTGCTGTGGAACGGCATTCAAGCACGATCTGCGTCGTCAGCATATGATCGGTGTTATAGGGGTCATATTGCGAATGGCTGAGCATGAAAGATGGCTGCACGTCCCGCATCACATCGACCAACCGGTCTTTATCATCCCGCGTCATCTCCAGCGGATAATCCCCCAGATCAAACGCATGCAGCTGATGCACACCCAGCGCCTCGGCGGCCAGTTCGGCTTCTCGCCGGCGGGCGTCTTTGACCTTTTGCAACGTCATCCCCGGCTGTTTCCACAGTTTCGCGCTCTCGCCGCGCTCACCAAACGACAAGCACACCACGGTTACGTTATAGCCCATCGACGCATGCAGCGCGATGGCGCCCCCGCAGCGCCACACAAAATCGGCGGCATGGGCTGAAATCACGAGGGCTGTTTTCTTGACCGACATAGCAGTCTCCTCCGGTTCATCTGCCTCCGACATGTCACGCGGCACCGGGCAGGGACAATTCCAAACCCTGCCCCGCAGCATAAGTTATGGCTATTGCCTGTAGTTTGTCCGACCATCTTGCGGCAGGTGTTGCTGATAGCCCGTGCATCGCGCGGCGCCTGTCAGCCGCTTGCGGCCCTTCTGCTTGCAAAGCCCCTACGGGAAAGACTCACCATGCCGCAGCGCCCTGCCCATCTGTGTTTCATTGGCTTCGGTGAGGCGGCCACTGCCTTTTTGTCAGGCTGGGACATCGCGCGCCCGGCGCATATCACGGCCTATGACCGCAAGACCGATATCGACGCCAGCCGCGCTTTGCAATTGACCCAATATGCAGCCCATCGCGTCACACCCGGCCTCAGCCTCAAAGCCGCGTTGCAAGGCGCAGATACCGTGTTCTGCCTTGTCACCGCCGATGAAGCCTGCGCCGCCGCGCGCGCCGCCGCGCCATATTTGGCGAAGGGCGCGCTTTGGTTTGACGGCAACTCCTGTGCGCCCAGCACCAAGCGCCAAGCCGCAGCCGTCATCGAGGCTGCGGGGGGGCGTTATGTGGATCTCGCGATCATGTCGCCGGTCCATCCGCTGCGCCATCATGCGCCCTTGCTCATCGCCGGGTCCCACACCGACGCGGCCAATGCCGCGCTGCAGGCCCTCGACATGAAGCCGCGCGCCGTCGGGGCAGAAGTCGGCCGCGCCTCCGCCATCAAGATGATCCGTTCGGTGATGGTCAAAGGCCTCGAAGCTCTGACAGCCGAATGCCTGCTCTCGGCCCATCGCGCCGGGGTCGCTGACGAAGTGCTTGCCTCCCTCACGGCGTCTCATCCCGGCATCGCTTGGCCACGCCAAGGGGCCTATAACCTAGAGCGGATGATGGTGCATGGCACAAGGCGCGCGGCAGAAATGCGCGAAGTTGCCATCACTATTGCTGACTTGGGTTTGGGGGGCGAGATGGCCGCCGCCACCGCACTTTGGCAAGATCGCATCGCCGACAGTGACACCGCCCCCGGCGCTGACGATCTCGCCCTGCGGGCCGCGGCGCTCTTGGCGCGGCTCTAAGGCGCGGGCGCACCATCCTCCTGCGTACCGCCCTCCTCCCCCCAAAATGCGATGACCCCATGGCGGCTCCCTGCGTAGGCCCAAGGATGGGCACGCGGATCAATCCATTCACCAGCCGACGAACGGGCGGCTCAACTGGCATGCCAATGCGCTCTGATGGTCATTCCGCATAGACCCGGCCCCGCCGCTCTGACAGGATCGCATCAACCACCCACGACTTGCCTAACATCAGGCCCAGCCCATGAGCAAACGCCCCACGTCCGCCCCTTCCGTGCCCCGTAACCTGCGGCATTTACGGCTCTTTTTGGCCGTCGCAGAGACTGGCAGCGTCACCGATGCCGCCGCACGGTGCCACGTCACCCAGCCTGCGGTCACTCAAGCCTTGGCCAAGCTTGAACTGGCGATTGGCGCGACGCTCTTCGAACGCACCCGGCAGGGCTTCTTTGCCACGCCCCAAGGCGTGATCCTTGCCGAACGCATCCGGCGCGCCTTGGCGCGGCTCGACCCCGCACTCTCCGACATCGCGCCCCGCCTCACCCTCACCGCATCTTTGGCGCAACTCCAAGCACTCGTTGCCCTACGTGAGACCGAGAACTTCACTCTCGCCGCCCGTCGCCTCGGGCTGGCCCAGCCCACGGTGCACCGCGCGATTACGCAATTGGAACAAGAAGCCGGCCGCATCCTCTTTGAGCGCACCGCATTCGGCATGATCGCCTCCCGACAGGCCAAAACCCTTGCCCAAGCCATGCGATTGGCGCTCACGGAACTGGACCAAGCCGAAGCGGAACTGGCCGATTTGAACGGCGAAGAGGCCGGGCGCTTGGTGATCGGCGCCTTGCCCTTGTCGCGCTCGGTGTTGCTGCCGCAAGCCATCGTGGAATTTCGCGCGGCCCGGCCCACTTACCCGGTTCTGATCCTTGATGGCCCCTATGACGAACTGCTCTCTGGCCTGCGTCGCGGCGATATCGACTTGATACTGGGCGCATTGCGCGACCCCAGCCCAATCGCGGATGTGGTCCAGGAGCCCCTGTTTGAAGACCGCCTTTCAATCCTCGCCGGGCGCAACCACCCCTTCGCGGGCCGCGCCGACTTGCGCCGCGAAGATTTGCATCGCTGTGGCTGGGTCGTGCCCCGTCGCGGCACCCCCTCACGCGAGCAATTCGACGCCTTCTTCGCCGATCTCGGCCCCCCTGCCTCGATTGTCGAAGCAGGCTCCATCCTCTTGATGCGCGAAATTCTTGCCCGCTCCCCGCTCTTGGGCTGCATTTCCGCCACACAAGCCCAAGCCGAAATCTCGCACGGGCTCTTGGCCGAAGTGCCTGTCGCAGCCCGGTGGACTGCGCGCGCCATCGGCCTGACCCGGCGCGAAAATTGGCACCCCACCAAAGCGCAATCCCAGATGCTCGACATTCTTCATCGTTTGGCACGCGCCCTCGCCCCTAAGCCCCACATGAAATGACGCAGCGGCATGCGCCGCACCGATGATTGCGCGCCTGCCATTGCAGGCGGATACTGGGCGCGCTGACCAACCGCGATGGGAAGGACTGACCATGCTCAAGGGCATCCGCATTATTGAAGTCGAGGGCCTCGGCCCCGGCCCATTCGCGGCCATGACATTGGCCGATCTCGGCGCAGACGTCATCGTGGTGCACCGCAAAGGCGGCAATGCCACGCCGGGCGTGCCCAACCAACCGATCCTTGATCGCGGCAAACGCTCGATTGCCCTCGACCTCAAAGACCCCGATGATCGCACAACATTTCTCGCCCTTACCCAAACAGCCGATGCGCTGATCGAGGGCTTTCGCCCCGGCGTTATGGAAAAGCTGGGCCTCGGTCCCGCTGATCTGCACGCGCTTCAGCCGCACCTGACCTATGGCCGCATGACAGGCTGGGGCCAGACTGGCCCATTGTCACATGCCGCAGGCCATGATCTCAATTATATCTCGCTTTCGGGCGCGCTCTGGCCCGCGTCGCCCGCTGGCGCTCCGCCCGTTACGCCCGCCACTGTGGTGGGCGATATTGGTGGCGGGGCGCTCTATCTGGTCATTGGGATTCTCGCGGGTATCCTCAACGCCCGCGCGACTGGAAAAGGCACCACGGTTGATGCCGCCATCGTTGATGGCTCGGCGCATATGATGAACCTTTTGATGACGCTGCGCCAAGTTAGCCCCGGTTACGCCGCCCGCGGTGCCAGCCCGCTTGACGGCTCACACTGGAGCCGCAGCTATGCCTGCGCGACAGGCGGCTATATTTCGGTGCAATGCCTTGAGCCGAAATTCTATGCGCTCTTTTTGGAAAAGCTGGGTCTTTTGAATGATCCCGATTTTGACCCCGCCCGCCAATTTGACCCCACCACATGGCCCAATGCCACTGACAGGCTCGAAGCGATTTTTGCCACCCATGACCGCGACTATTGGGCCGCGCTGTTCTTAGGGTCTGACGCTTGCGTGGCCCCCGTTCTGTCCCCGGATGAGGCCGCGGCGCATCCGCTCAATACCGCGCGCGCCATTTGGTCGAGCCCGCAAGGCACATTGCAAGCCGCCCCCGCACCGCGTTTTGATGGGCAGTCCATCTCGCCCGGCCCGATCCCCAAACGCGGCCAGCATGACGCGGAAATTCGCGCCGAGCTCAAGACTTAAGCGCTACTTCTTACGCATCGCATCCAACAGCGCCGCCCCAAAGGCCCCCCCGGCAGTTGCGCCTTGATCAGATCCGCGTGGCCCTGCCTGCATGGGGGCGGCCTGCATCGCAGGGGCACCTTTACGCGCAACAGGCTTTGCACGCTCGCCCCCGCGCTCGGCCCGCGCCTCCTTGGCCGAAGCGCCGCCGTCTTTCCGCATGGTCAATCCGATCCGTTTGCGCGGCACATCAACTTCCGTCACCCGCACCTGCACCACATCCCCCGCTTTCACCACCTCATGAGGATCTTTGACAAAGCGATCCGCCAATTGGCTTACATGGACCAAACCATCTTGATGCACACCGATATCCACAAACGCACCAAAGGCCGCCACATTGGTCACCGTGCCTTCCAGCACCATGCCCGGCTTGAGATCCTTGATATCCTCCACCCCTTCGGCAAAGGACGCCGTCTTGAACGAGGGGCGCGGATCACGGCCGGGCTTTTCCAACTCTGCGAAAATATCCTTGACCGTGGGCAGACCAAACCGCTCATCTACAAACTGCGCCGGCTCCATCCGTTGCAGCGCAGCCGTATCCCCCATCAAAGCTCGGATGTCGCGGCCACAGGCCTTCACGATCCGCCGGGCGACCTCATAGGCCTCGGGATGAACTGAACTGGCGTCAAGCGGTTCTGTCCCATCGGTGATCCGCAAAAATCCGGCGCATTGCTCAAAGGCACGGGGGCCCAGTCTGGCAACTTTCAGCAAATCCTTGCGGGCCTTGAACGCGCCATGGGCATCACGATGCGCCACCACCGCCTCGGCCAACCCCGGCCCAAGCCCAGAGACATGTGCCAAAAGCGGCGCCGAGGCCGTGTTCAGATCAACCCCCACCGCGTTCACCGCATCCTCCACCACCGCCTCTAGCGATTTTGTCAGACGGTGCTGGTCCACATCATGCTGATACTGGCCCACCCCAATGGATTTCGGTTCAATCTTCACCAATTCCGCCAGCGGGTCTTGCAAGCGCCGCGCAATACTCACCGCGCCGCGCAATGACACGTCCAACTCCGGGAACTCCCGCGCCGCCAGCTCCGAGGCCGAATAAACCGATGCCCCCGCCTCGCTGACCACCACTTTGAGCGGCATCGCCACCCCTTTCGGCAGCGCCTTGAGCGCATCCGCCACCAACCGCTCCGTCTCGCGGCTGGCAGTGCCATTGCCGATTGCGATCAGCGCCACGCCATGGCGCGCCACCAGCCGCAATATCTCTGCCTCCGCACCGCGCACATCGTTTTTCGGCTGAAACGGATAGACGGTCGCAGTTTCCAACAGCTTGCCCGTCGCATCGACCACAGCCGCCTTCACCCCGGTGCGAATGCCCGGATCAAGCCCCAGAACCGGTTTGGCGCCAGCAGGAGCGGCCAAAAGCAAATCCTTCAAATTCCGTGCAAAAACCCGGATGGCTTCTTCTTGCGCGCGCGCGCGCATGTCGCCCATCAAATCCACCATCATCGCCATGGACAGCTTCACCCGCCATGTCCAGCCCGCCGCAGCGCGCAACCACATATCACCAGCCCCAGTGCCAGCGGCCTCCACAACAGCCGCCACCATTGCTTCGGCACGCGCCTTCCCCGTCTCCGGCTCCGGGCCAATATCAAGCGACACAATCCCTTCCTTGGAGGCTCGCAACAATGCCAGCGCCCGGTGCGACGGAATCGTCGACCATGCCTCGGAATGGGCAAAATAATCCGAAAACTTGGCCCCTTCTGCTTCCTTTCCGGGGATAACCTTGGCTGTCACCAAAGCCTCGCGCTGCAACCATGCCCGCATCCGCCCCAAGAGCGCCGCATCCTCCGAAAGCCGTTCGGCCAGAATATCGCGCGCGCCTTCCAATGCGGCTTTCACCTCCGGCACCGCCGCACTCAATACCCCGGCTGCCAAGGCCTCAGGCACCGCGCTGCGATCTGCCAAAATCGCATCCAGCAGCGGCTCCAGCCCGTTTTCCCGCGCGATCATCGCCTTGGTGCGCCGCTTGGGCTTGTAGGGCAGGTAAATGTCTTCCAACTCCGCCTTCGTCACAGCCCGGCCAATCGCACGCGCCAGATCGTCCCTCATTTTGCCCTGTTCGGTGATCGAGCTGAAAATCGTCGCGCGGCGGTCTTCCATCTCACGCAGATAGCCCAGCCGATCCGCCAAGGTGCGAAGCTGGGTATCATCCAGCCCCCCCGTCACCTCTTTGCGATAACGCGCCACAAACGGCACTGTTGCGCCCTCGTCCAACAGCCCCACCGCTGCCACCACTTGCCGGGCAGAAGCGCCAATTTCTTTGGCAATTGTCTCGGAAATTCGGGCGGCGGTATCCATCGGGCTCTCCTTCACTCGGGACGCCCGTTCTACTCGCCCCACGCACCCGCGCCAAGGATTCGCAGGCCAAAAAGAAAGGGCGGAGAAAACCTCCGCCCCATCTCATAGGTCAAACCGCGTTACGCCAGCGAGGGCAAGTAAAGCACAATCGCCGGGAAGGCGACCAACAGGCCAATCGTCACCGCATCCGCGATGAAAAACGGGGTCACGCCACGGAACACATCTTGCACCGTGATATCATCGCGCACCCCCGCCACGACAAAGCAGTTCAGGCCAATCGGTGGGGTGATCAAGCAAAACTCGGCCATTTTCACCACCAAGATCCCGAACCAGATCGCGCACATCGGCCCCGACATGCCAAAGGCACTATCGGCCGCGCTGACATATTCACCGCCATTGAGCGCCATCACAGCCGGATAAACCACAGGCAGCGTCAACAGCAGCATGCCGATGGCATCCATAAACATCCCCAAGACCGCATAGGCCAGAAGGATGCAGATCAAGATCATCATCGGGCTGTAATGCAGCGAGGAAATCCAATCGGCAAAGGCCCCCGGAAGATCGGCAAAGCCCAAGAACCGCACATAGATCAACACACCCCAGATGATGGTAAAGATCATCGCCGACAGTTTCGCCGTTTCCATCAGCGCATCGCGGAATTCACCCCAACGCATCTTTTTCCAGAGCGCCATCAAGAACACCACAAACGCCCCAAGCGCGCCGCCTTCGGTGGGCGTGCCCCACGCATCACCGCCAAAGGGGTTGTAGATGAAAACGATGATGATGAAGACCACAAAGAAAATCGGGAATGCAGGCGGCAGCGAAACAAGCCGCTGTTTCCACGTGAACCCCCGCACAGGCGGGCCGAATTTTGGCCAGATCAGGGCCATACCGACAATCAGCGACCCATAAATCACCGCCGAGAACGCTCCGGGAATGAAGCCTGCCAGCAAAAGTTTGCCCACATCTTGCTCCACAATGATCGCATAGATCACCAAAATCGCCGAAGGTGGAATAAGCGATGCCAAGGTGCCCGCAGCCGCCACAACACCCGCCGCAAAGCGTTTGTCATACCCCACCGCCTGCATCTCGGGGATTGCGATCCGCGCAAACACCGCCGATGTCGCCACAGATGCCCCCGAAACCGCCGCAAAACCCGCTGTCGCAAACACCGTCGAAACCGCCAAACCTCCGGGCAACCAACCCAGCCAGCGCTTGGCCGCTTCAAAAAGCGCTGTCGTCAACCCCGCGTAATAGGCCAGATAGCCGATCAGCACAAAAGTCGGGATCAGGCTCAATTCTTGGCTGGCCACCTTGGAATGCGGCACCTGCCCTGCGGTTTTCACCGCAACTTCCAGCGCCCACCCCAATTGCTCGGGCGCATAGCCCTTCTTGGCCCAGAAAATCCACACAAGCCCCACAAGTCCGGCAATCGCGGCGGCAAAGCCAACGCGCATACCCAGAACGACCATCACAAAGAGGCCGCCCGTCACGATCAGACCAATGTCAATCGAATCCATGGTTTAGCCCCCCTTACTTATTGAGCGCGCCGACATGGCGCGCCTCTTCTGCGGCCTGCTCGGCCACGCTCAGCACCAAAGGCACTGCGATCGGACGCTCCGTGCCCGAGACGAAAGCCCGCCCATACCCCCAAAGCTGCAGGAGCACCCGCAACGCCGTCAGGCCAAAGGCAACAGGCACCAACAGCTTCACCGGCCACAGCGGCAGCGCGATATCAATCGAGCTGTCCCGCGACCACAGCGGTGAGGCCCAATCGAAACTGCGCTGGAAATGCGCCCAAGCGCCCCAGATCAGCAGCGCCAAAAGAACAAAAGTGAAAAACGAGGTGACAAATTCCGCCGCCCATCCGGCCCGCCCCTTGAGCTGACCAATGAGAATGTCCATCCGGATATGCCCGCCTTGGCGTTGCGTCCATGCGATCCCTAGAAACGCAAGGAAAGGCATCGCGTATTCGATCCAATCCACATACCCCGGCAAAGGCGCATTGAAAAAGTTACGCCCCGTTACCGAGAACACCGCCAAAAGCATCATCACGAATACTGTCAAACCCGCCAGTAACGCAAAAAGCCCCTCTGCTTTCGCCAGCCCTCGATCGAGCTTACTCAGAACGCTTGCGTCCTCCAGAACCGAACCGCCTCCGGCCATGGCCCCGCCTCCCTCATATAATTGCTATGCGTCTGCCGCATCTTCCCCGCCCCATAGAGACGGAAAACCCGGCCCCCTTTCAGGGACCGGGCTGGTTCGTCTTGCCTCAGATCACTTGCGCGTCTCAGCGAGCGTGCTCACCACGATGTCATAAAGCTCTTTGCCGGGGATGCCGGCCGAGTCCATCTTTGCGATCCAAGCTTCACGCACTGGCGCTGCGGCTTTGTCGCGGAATTCCGCGATCTGCTCATCGGTGAAGTTCACCTTGGCCACGTTCTTCTCTTCCAAAGTCGCCGCCCACTTGGTCATCGTCTGGTTGTTGTAGAAGTCGATGTAATAGGCAATCGCCTCATCTACAGACCCATCCAGCGCGGCGCGCTCTTCTGCCGACAGAGCGTTATAGGCATCGATATTCATCACCACCGGGCAGTTCACTGTGCCGGGGTTCAGGTTCTCGGTCCACCAGGTCGCCTGGTCAATCGTGCGGAACGACAGATGCGCGTGCGGCGCAAAGGCGACCGTGTCCACAACACCGGATTCCATCGCGTTATAGGCTTCGGCGGACGTCACCGAAGTTGGCACAGCGCCAACAGTGCTGAACGCATCTCCCAAACCACCGGTTGCACGCACACGCATGCCAGCCATCGACGCCAGCGTGTCGCGCGGGTCTCCCCGGCCAACCAAGTTATACTGCGGCATCGGCGAAGACATCAGCAGCTGCGCGTTCCACCGCGCGAAGTCTGCCTTAACTGCCGGATGCGCGTAGATCGCGTTCGACACAGCCACTTCTTCTTCCAGCGTCGCGACGCCGAGGAACGGCAGCTCCAGAACCGTCACAGCCGGGTTCTTGTCTTCGTGATAGCCCGCGCAGATTTGTGCCATCTCAAAAGCACCGATCTGAATACCATCCAGGTTCTCGGTGTTTTTCGAAAGACCACCGTAGCTGATATTCATGGTAAAGCCGCCATTGGTCTTCTGGCTTACCAGTTCAGCAATCTTTTCAATATGTTCGGTGAATGCGCGGCGCTTTCCCCAAACCGAAACGTTCCATTCCGTTGCCACCGCTTCCGATGCAAAACCGAAAGCAAGAGCCGCGACGGCGGCTTTTGTGAAAAGGTTCATAGTCTATCTCCCTAGTCCGCGACCGCTCCCATGGGCCGCTCGTTCGGGAAAGCTAGTGCGTAAAAACCACCCTGCCAACCTTAAAGTGGTCTAATCCTTTGACCAAACGCAGCTAAATTTTGAGCGCATTTGGCTAGGTCGCGCAAAGGCCTGCTTCACGGTTTGCGAAGGTCTACTCTGGAATTTCAAAGACTTGGCCCGGATAAATCAAATCCGGATTGCGGATCGCATCTTTGTTGGCTTCAAACAAACGCACATACAGCGTTCCCGACCCATACCGCTCGCGGGCAATCGCCCAAAGCGTGTTTCCCGGCTGAACCGTAACCGCCTTCACCCGCGCCGCAGATCCGGCGCCCTCCGCCGAAGCTTGCTGCGCGCCCTGCGAAGCAGCCTGAGAAGCAGCCTGAGCAGCCGCCTGCGCGGCGTTTTCTGTCGCCTCTTGCGAGACCAAAGGCGTCGCTTCCGCAGCCGCCGAATTGGTCGCGGTTTGGCTTGCCGTCGCCGTCGCCGTCCCCGTCGCCGCTGCCGCTGTGGCCTCTGCGGTCGTCACGGTATCGGCCACCGTCGCCGTCGCCGTCTCCGCCGCCGCTTTCGAAGCCATCAATGCCGCGAGCGCTTCAGGCGCTTCCCGGCGGAACGGTGTCTCAACCCGGCTCAGCACCTTGCCAACCGCATCCACCTCATCCACACGCAGCGTGTAAATGCCTGCGGCGATCTCGGCCAATTCCGCCTGCCACGCCCCATCCGGCCCGATTTTCACATCTGCCACAGCGCCGTTATCCAGATAGATCCGCGCAAAGGCCTCCGCGCCCGCACGCACCGGGGCCCGGCCCGACAATTGCACCGCCCCGCTGTCGGAATAGCCAATCACATCCAGCACAAGGCTCTCAACCACGCCGCCCTGCACCTTCACACCCGCAGGACCCGCCATCAAGATCGCAGGCGCTGCCGCCTCGGCTGAGACCTGTCCGCTCGCCGCAGCCTCGGCTGTGGCTTGCCCAGCCGCACCAGCATCCGAACCAGCAGCCGCAGCCGCAGCCCCAGTCGCGTCACCAGTCGCGTCACCAGCAGCGCCAGACACCGCCGCAACCGTCGGCCCGGCAAAGGGCGCCACAATCGCATCTTCTACGGAAACACGCGCCACACCATCTGCGCCCATCGCCCGCAGGCTCAGAGCCCGAGGCGTCTCTGACGGCGGCAATGTCACCAAAAGCGCGAAGGCCCCAGAGCCATCTGCTTTAGCCTCCGCCACCTCTGCCCCATCCAGCAAAAGCGCCACCTGCGCCCCCGGCACAGCACGGCCAGCAATCGTCGCGTTGCCCTCCGCATCCACACGCACCACATCAAACGCCGGATCTGGCGTCGCAGCAACCGTGACCGCGCTCTCACCCTCCAAAGGCTTTGTCGCAGCCTCCGTCACAGCCGCAGTCGACCCGACAGCCGCCCCCTCAGACGCGCTGGTCCCGCTCAAGGGTGCGACCAATGCCGCTGCTTCCGGTGCCTTTTCAGACGCGCCATCGGGCCGTGTAATGGCGACAACGGCCCCTACCACAGCCAACACGCCCACCACGACAGCCGCCGCGAGCGCCTGTGGCCCGCCGATCAGAGCCAATTTGCTCATGCCCCTCAAACCCTTCCCCTGTGCGCCTATCCTGTGTGGCGCTGTTGAGTGACCATAACAACAAGGCTATCAACGGTCAAAACTCTGTTTGCTCCCGAAAGGAGATAGAATGTCGCTCTCTCGCTCTGCGTCCGTCTGTGTTTATTGCGGCGCACGCCCCGGCCGTGACCCCGCATTTGCGGCAGCCGCCACCGACCTTGGCACCGCCCTCGCTGCGCGTGGATGGCGGCTCGTGTATGGCGCAGGGGATGTCGGCCTGATGGGCATCGTCGCGCGCAGCGCACAGTCCGCTGGTGGCGAGACCTTCGGCGTAATCCCGGTGCATCTGATGAATATGGAAGTCGGCAAACGCGACCTCACCCAATTCGTCGTGACCGAAACCATGCATGAGCGCAAAAAAGTAATGTTCATGAATGCCGATGCCGTCGTCGTCATGCCCGGAGGTGCAGGCACGCTTGATGAGTTTTTCGAAGTGCTCACATGGCGGCAAATCGGCCTGCATGAAAAGCCGATCTTTCTCCTCGACACGAATGGCTATTGGCAGCCGCTGATCGCGCTCATGGATCACCTGATCGCTCAGGGCTTCGCCGATGCTTCGCTCAAGGATTTCGTCACGCTCTGCGCCGATGTGCCCTCTCTGGAAGAGGCGCTGCGCGTCGCTCTGTCCTGAGCCAATGCGGAGGCCGAATAAATTCCGATCGCGCTCCAGATCAGACCAAAAGCCACCGCATGCCACATCCCGAATGGCTCGCCAAACAGCACAACCGCGCAAAGGAATTGCAAGGTAGGGTTCAAATATTGCGCCAAACCGACTGTGGCCATTTTCACTCGTTTTGTGGCGTAGCTGAACAAAATCAAAGGCGTTGCGGTCAGACCACCGGAAAACACCAACAGCCCCAAGTCTCGCGCGCTCAAATCATGCAGCCCGCCGCCCCGCCACGTATCCACCCCCAAGATCATCAGCGCAATCGGCGTTAACAACAGCACTTCCGCCGTGACCGACACAACGGGACCAACGGAAAGCCGTTTCTTTACAAGCCCGTATAACCCAAAGCTTGTCGATAGGATCAACGCGATCCATGGCGCCGCCCCCAGCCCGATTGTCAGCACGAAAACCGCCAGAACAGCAAGCGCCACCGCCATGCCCTGCGCCCGGCTCAGCCGCTCACCAAAGGCCACCATGCCAATCAGCACCGCCACCAGCGGATACAGGTAATAGCCCAGACTGGCCTCTGTCACCCGCCCGATCGACACCGAGTAGATGAAGAATATCCAATTGATCGAAATCATCATCGCCGCAAACCCGATGACAGCAGCCTCCCGCCGCGTCCGAACGGCATCGCGCAATTGCCCTAACCGCCCTTGCAATCCCAGCACCACCAAAAACGTCACCAGCGACCACAGCGTGCGATGCGCGACCACATCCAAAGGCGGCAAATGCACCAGAAGCTTGTAGTAAATCGGTGCGATGCCCCAAATCAGGCAGGCCGCCACCATCGCCCAAATGCCCTTCGTCGCCTCACGCATGCCCGCTCTCCCCGCTGCATGTCCACCCTGCCAAGCGCGGCACCGAATGACCAGAGGCGCAAACGCCCCCCAAAATGAAAACGGCCAGAGCATTGCTCTGGCCGCGGCTCGTTTTTGTAACGCAGCTCTTACATCCGCGCAGCAACCGCTTCCCAATCGACCAGCTTGTCGAGGAAGTTGGTCAGATAGGCCGGGCGCTTGTTGCGGAAATCGATGTAATAGGAATGCTCCCATACATCACAGCCCAAAAGCGCCGTCTGGCCAAAGCAAAGCGGGTTCACGCCATTCTCGGTCTTGGTAACCTTCAAGCTGCCGTCCTTGTCCTTGACCAGCCAGCACCAGCCGGACCCAAATTGACCCGCGCCAGCCGCTGCAAAATCTTCCTTGAACTTGGCAACCGAGCCAAAGGCCTCAACCAGCGCCTTTTCCAAAGCACCCGGCATCGCCTTGCCCGCAGGGCCCATCACTTCCCAAAACAGATTATGGTTCCAATGCTGGGACGCATTGTTGAAAATGCCGTTCTGCGCCACGGAACCCGCAGCATAGGTGCCCTTGACGATGTCTTCGAGCGACTTGCCTTCCCATTCCGTGCCAGCAATCAGCTTGTTGCCATTGTCGACATAGGCCTTGTGGTGCAGGTCGTGGTGATATTCCAGCGTCTCTTTCGACATGCCAAGCGCCGCCAGCGCGTCATGGGCATAGGGCAGATTGGGAAGTTCAAAAGCCATGGGTTAGTCCCCCTCGTTCACGGTTAATCCTTGCCCCTAGATGGTAGCCGTCCCTGCCCAAGGTCAACCCCTGATCCCATAAATGACCCCTGAAAAAGGGCGCGGCAGGCTCGCCCGCTGCGCCCCAAACCCCTGATCACCAAGCCGTCCCCTAGCCGATATGGCCCACAGCGCTGCCCTCGGATGCCGAGACTTTCAACAGGTCAAACACATATTGCGCCACCGAGCGGAAGCAGACCAATTCCAACACCCCGGCTTCTGGTTGCCAAAACGCGCCCGCCACCTGCGCCACTCGCGTGCGGCGGATCTGGCCGGGGCCAAACAGCTCCATATCCACTGGGGCAACCTTGGCGATCACTTCACGCACCAACGTATCTTCGCCACTCAGGCGAAACACCGCCCGCGCATCCGAGACATTGACCGCCAAATGATGCTGCCCCGCCAAAGCCGTGCTCAAGGCCGCAACCGTGGCATCCGCGGCGTCATATGGCACCATGACCAACACCTCGTCCGGCGACATCCACGCCACGCCGTTGGCGCCCGCAAATGTCACCCCGCGTGCTGCGGGCATCTCCACCCCAACAGCCGCCTTCACCGCCTTCTTCAGCGGCCCCGAGCTCAGATCCCCCCGCAGAGTGATCATCCCCCGCAGCCCGGTTTCTTCGATTTCCACCAATCCGCCCGCGCGGACCCCGGCCAATGCACTGACTGCCTTAGACATTCTGCTTTGCCCCCTCTTTGTCATAAAAGACCGGGTCAACAATCCGCGCCTTCACCGAGGTTCCGTCGGTTTTCGGGAAGTCGATCACCTCGCCCATCCGCGTCGGCCCGTCCCGCACAATACCCATGGCAATGCCGCGACCCAATGTTGGCGAATAATAGCTCGACGTCACACGGCCTTGGGTGTTGCGCTGGCCATTGGCATTCTTGCCCTCATCCACCGCATAGGCACCATCCGGAATCACCGACCCATCAAGCGTCTCCAGACCCACCAGCTTCCACCGATCCGCCCGCACCATATGCACGCGCTCTTGACCGCGCTTGCCGATGTAATCCGTCTTTTTCTTCGAGATCGCCCAGTCAAGGCCAAGATCTTGCGGGATCACAGTCCCGTCAGTCTCGTCGCCAATCATGATGAACCCTTTCTCTGCCCGCAAAACGTGCAAAGCCTCGGTTCCGTAAGCGGTCGCGCCGAACTCTTCTCCCGCTGCCAACAACATATCCCAGAAGGCGCGGCCCATGCTGGCAGGTACCGCGATTTCATAGCTCAACTCACCAGAGAATGAAATACGGAAAACTCGCGCCAACACGCCATTCAGCGTGCCCTCCGCCCATTGCATGAACGGCAGCGTTTCCTTCGACACATCCATGCCGCCGAGCTTTTCCAAGACCTTGCGCGCATTCGGCCCCACCACGGCGAATTGCGCCCATTGCTCGGTCACATTGGCAACATAGACCTTGAAGTCCCACCACTCGGTTTGCAGCCATTCTTCCATATGGGCATGAATGCGATCCGCGCCCCCGGTCGTGGTATGGCACAGCCACGTATCCTCATCCATCCGCGCCACGACCCCATCATCGCTGAGGAAGCCGTTTTCGTTGCACATCAGGCCATAACGGCATTTGCCCACAGGCAGCGTCGACATCATGTTGGTGTAAAGCAGATCCAGAAATTTCCCCGCGTCAGGGCCCTTCACGATCAATTTGCCCAGCGTCGATGCGTCCAACAACCCCAGCGACGTGCGGGTCTGGGTGATCTCGCGATTGACAGCCTGCTCATGGCTCTCACCCGCTTTCGGGTAGCAATAGGGACGCCGCCACTGGCCCACAGGCTCCCAATAGGCATTCTGCCCCTCATGCCAGTCATAAAGGCAGGTGCGCCGAATAGGCTGAAACACCTCTGCCCGTGCCGCACCGCCAATGGCGCCCATAGAAATGGGCGTATAGGGCGGACGGAAGGTGGTGGTGCCCGTTTGCGGAATGGGTTGATTGAGCGCATCGGAAAGGATCGCCAAACCATTGATGTTGCTCAGCTTACCCTGATCAGTCGCCATCCCGAGCGTCGTATAGCGCTTGGCATGTTCCACACTCTCATAGCCCTCTTGTGCCGCCAGTTGCACGTCAGAGACCTTCACATCATTCTGATAATCGAGCCAAGCTTTCATCCGCAGCTGAATGCCCGCCCCCTGCGGCATCATCCAAACCGCTGCCATCGCGGCCTCGGCCTCGGCGTCAACCTTGGGTGCCTCAGCCAAGCCCTTATAGCCCAACTCCGACGCCGCGCCCGCCCCCTGTAAAGCGGCATCCGCCAGCGCCGCGTCCAGCGTCATCGCCCCATTGGCAGCCCCCGCACACAGCACAAACCCCTCGCCGTCCTGATCCGTCGGCGGCTTTGCCCCATCTGGGCGGAACAAGGCGCGCTCCGCGTCCCACAAAAGCTTGCCACCGCAATGCGACCACAGATGCACAACAGGCGACCAGCCCCCCGACATCGCTACCGCATCGCAGGCGATTTCTTCCAAAACCGCGCCCTCGCCCGCTTGCGCGCAGATCGCCACCCCGGTGACACGCTTGCCGCCCTTGACCTTGGCGATGGCCTTGCCGTTTTCCACGCGAATGCCCGCAGCCTTGGCCTGCTCGGCCAAAACGCCCCCGCCTTGGGGCCGCGCATCCAAAATCACCGGCACCTGCAATCCAGCCGCCTTGACGGCCAAAGCGGTGCGATAGGCATCGTCGTTATTGGTCACCACCACCACGCGGTCGCCCGGCGAGACAGCATAATCCACAAGGTAATCGCGCAGCGCTCCCGCAAGCATGACGCCCGGAATGTCGTTGCCCGCAAAAGACAAAGGCCGCTCAATCGCCCCTCCCGCGCTGACAATGCGCCGCGCGCGAATACGCCACAACCGATGCCGCGGCCCCTTAGCGCCCGGCGCATGATCGGCCACACGCTCATAGGCCAAGACATAGCCATGGTCATAGACCCCCGCGCCCATGCAGCGCAGCCGCATCTTGACGTTCTCCATCGCCGCAAGTTCTGCGACAACTTTGGCCACCCAAGCGCCAGGCGCCATCCCATCGATGGTGCCCCCATCCACAGGCGCACGCCCCCCCCAATGGGCGGTCTGCTCCATCACCATGACCCGCGCCCCGGCCCGGCCTGCGCTCAGCGCAGCCTGAAGCCCCGCCACACCGCCGCCCACCACCAAGACATCCACCGTTGCGTGGAAATGTTCATAGGTATCCGCATCAGATGTCTCGGCATCCGGTGCCCGGCCCAACCCCGCCGACTGGCGAATGAACGGCTCATAGACATGTTTCCAAAACGCCCGCGGATAGAGGAACATCTTGTAATAAAACCCAGCCGGCAAAAACCGCGACAGATAGGTATTTACCGCCCCGATATCGAACTCAAGGCTTGGCCAATGGTTCTGGCTCGCAGCAACCAAACCGTCAAACAGCTCCGTCGTCGTCGCCCGCTGGTTTGGCTCGGCGCGCGCACCGACCCCCATATTCATCAAGGCATTAGGCTCTTCGACCCCCGAGGCCACAATGCCGCGCGGACGGTGATACTTGAACGACCGCCCCACCATCATCTGGTCATTGGCCAACAAGGCCGAGGCAAGCGTATCGCCCTCAAACCCGGTCAGGCGCTGCCCGTTGAACGAGAACGACACCTGTCGCCCGCGATTGAGTAGACGGCCCCCCGTCGCAAGACGCGTGCTCATTTCAAATTCCTCCACGACCAGCCGGGACGTTTCGCGCTGATCTTGTCCTTGATCTCTTTTGGCGGCTCGGACACCTGCGCGGAATAGGTGCCAAACACCTCCAGCGTGTTGGTGTCACGCGCCGCATGAAACCACTTGCCGCAGCCATAGACATGCCGCCAGCGCTCGAAATGCACGCCCTTGGGGTTTTCCCGCAAGAACATGTAGCCGTCGAACTCCGCATCACTCGACCCGGATGTGAAGCGCTTCAGATGCGCCTCGCCACCGGCGTGAAACTCGGTCTCCTCCCCGGAGACACCGCAATAGGGGCAGGTTAGGATGAGCATTGTGAGTTCCCACAATCAAGATTTTTCAACCATAGGGATTGCGACAGATGCACACCCCTACCATATGATGAGCGCGGCCTACCCCGCACCCCCTGTATGTTGCCATTTCTAAGAAGGATTGAACCATGGCGAAGAAGAACACCGAAGTCACGAGCAAGAAGGCAGCGTCCGCTGCCGGTAAGGTGCTTGCGAACCCCAAATCGTCCAAAGATGCCAAGACTGCTGCGGCATCTGCCCTCACGCAGAGGCCCAACAAAAAAAAGTAAACTCTTTGGTGCAGGGTTGGCCATCAATGCGCCACCCCTGCGGCCACGCTCTCGTCGATGAAGCGGCCCTCGCGGAACCGGAACATCGAGAACTCTTCCGTCAGCGGCGAATGGCCCTTGGCCATCAACTCCGCCATCGCCCAGCCCGAACCGGGGATCGCTTTGAAGCCGCCCGTGCCCCAGCCGCAATTGACGAAAATACCCTCAACCGGGGTTTTCGACAAAATGGGCGACCGGTCGCCCGTCATATCCACAATCCCGCCCCACTGGCGCAGCATCTTGAGCCGCGACACCATCGGGAAAGTCTCGACCAGCGCGCGAACCGTTTCCTCGATATGATGGAACGATCCACGCTGGGTGTAGTTGTTAAACCCATCGGTGCCGCCCCCGATCACCATCTCGCCCTTATCGGACTGGCTCATGTAGCCATGCACCGTATTGGCCATTACCACCACATCCATACAGGGCTTGATCGGCTCTGACACAAGCGCTTGCAAGCACAGCGACTCGACCGGAAGCCGGAACCCGGCCATGGCCGCATTGGTGCCGATATGGCCCGCTGTCACCATGCCAAGCTTGTCGCAATCGATCGGACCTTTGGTGGTATCCACCCCCACGACTTTGCCGCCCTCGCTGCGAACCCCCGTGACCTCACATTTCTGGATCACATGCATGCCCATATCCGAACAGGCCCGCGCATAGCCCCACGCCACGGCATCGTGACGCGCCGTGCCACCACGCGGCTGCCAAAGTGCACCAAGAACCGGGTATCGCGGCCCATCCAGATTGATGATCGGCACCAGTTTCTTCACTTCGGCGGGCGAAATGAACCGCGTCTCGACACCTTGCAACTGATTGGCATGCGCGGTGCGCTGGTAGCCACGGATCTCATGCTGGGTCTGCGCCAGCATCATCACGCCGCGCGGACTGAACATCACGTTATAGTTCAAGTCCTGCGACATCGTTTCGTAAAGCGACCGGGCCTTTTCGTAAATCGCAGCCGAGGGATCTTGCAAATAGTTCGAGCGGATGATCGTCGTATTGCGCCCGGTGTTCCCGCCCCCAAGCCAGCCCTTCTCGATGATCGCCACATTGGTGATCCCGAAATTCTTGCCCAGATAATAGGCCGTTGCCAAACCGTGACCGCCTGCGCCAACGATAATCACGTCGTATTTCCGCTTTGGCTCTGGGCTGGCCCAAGCTCTCTCCCAACCCGAATGATAGCGTGCGGCCTCACGGGCCACGGCAAAAACGGAATAGCGCTTCATCGCGTCTTGATCCCTCGATAACAGCCCGTCGAATCCGGGACTTTTCCGATATCTAACTGGACCAGCCGCCGCGTCCACCCCCGCTTGCAAACGTCGCTTCCGGCATATTTGCGACATGCGCGCCTCACGCGGCGATTTGGCCCTTTTGCCGCAGGGTCAGGACGACTACATGTCACCCAGCTTAAAGATGCCCAAGGGAGAGGTCATGACCTTCTGGATCCTCACAGCCGCGCTGGCGCTGGCCACAACCGCCATTTTCGTTCGGGCCGCGCTGCGCGGTCGCGACAGTGGAGAGCCGCCCGCCGCCTATGACTTGCGCGTCTACCGCGACCAGCTCAAGGAAATCGACCGCGACGCCGCGCGCGGCCTCATTGCCGCCGAAGAAGCCGAACGCCTGCGTTCCGAGGTCTCCCGCCGCATCCTTGCCGCCGACACGGCCCTCACCTCTGGCACCGCCAGCGCCTCTGCCGCCAAAGGCCCGATCAAGGCCATGGCGGCGCTCACGGCGCTTGGTCTCATCGGCGGCGCCTATGGGCTCTACTTGCAGATCGGTGCACCGGGCTATGGCGATCTCAGCCTCAAGGACCGTATCGCAATGGCCGAGGAAATCCGCCAAACCCGCCCAAGCCAGGCGGATGTCGAAGGTCAGGTGCCGCCCTTCACAGCCCCTCAGGTCGATGCGAATTTCCTCACGCTGATGGAGCGCCTGCGCTCCGCTGTGGCGGAACGCCCCAACGATCTGCAAGGCCATGTGCTTTTGGCACGCAACGAAGCGGTTTTGGGCAATTTCACCGCCGCCTATAAAGCCCAAGGTCAAATCCTCTCCATCAAAGGCGACACAGCCACCGCACAGGATTATGCCGATTATGCGGATCTGATGATCCTTGCCGCAGGTGGCTATGTCAGCCCCGAAGCCGAAACCGCCCTGAATGCGGCCTTTGCGCGCGACCAAAACAATGGCCCCACCCGCTATTACGTCGGCTTGATGTTCGCCCAAACAGGCCGCCCCGACCGTGCCTTCCGGCTGTGGGACGCCTTGCTCAAAGAAGGCCCCCCCACCGCGCCATGGATCGCCCCCATCCGCGAACAAATCGAAGAAATGGCCCAACGCGCCGGAGTGCGCTACACCTTGCCCGCCGACGAGGCCGCCCCCTCGGGCCAGCCTCCCGTTGCGGGCCTCCCCGGCCCGACTGGTCAAGACATCGAGAATGCGGCGCAAATGTCCGACGCCGAGCGCAAAGAGATGATTGGCTCCATGGTCGCACGGCTCTCTGATCGCCTTGCCACCGAAGGCGGCGAACCCGCCGAGTGGGCACGCCTCATTGGCGCCTTGGGCGTTTTGGGCGAAACGGAGCGCGCCCGCGCCATTCTTGCCGAAGCTCAGGAAAAGTTTCTTGGACAGACCGAAGCGCTCGACGTGATCCGCGCAGCAGGGCGCAACGCAGGCCTGATCGAATGATCTTGGCAGATGCCGAAAGCTTTGCCGCTGCGCTGCCTGCAACAGGCGCCATCATGGGGCTGGACCTTGGCACCAAGACCATTGGCGTCGCCATCTCTGATGGGTTGCGCGGGGCCGCCACCCCCGTAGAGACCGTGCGCCGCATCAAATTCACCGAAGACGCCCAGCGCCTTCTGGCTCTCATTACTGCGCGCGGCGTCGCAGGCGTCATCCTTGGTCTGCCGTTGAATATGGACGGCACCGAAGGCCCTCGCGCTCAATCCACCCGCGCCTTCGCCCGCAACTTCGAGAAACTCACCACCTTGCCCATCGGCTTCTGGGACGAGCGGCTCTCGACGGTTGCCGCCGAGCGGGTGCTGATCGAGGCGGATATGTCTCGAAAGCGTCGCGCCGAGGTCATCGACAACGTCGCCGCAGCCTATATTCTGCAAGGGCTACTGGATCGACTGACCTATCTGAAATCATCCAACCAAGCGGGGCAAGCATGACGCAAAGCGAAAACACCGATGCGATCTGGAAACGCGCCGAGATCCAATCGCCCTGCGTCAAGATTTGCGTCGTCCATCCCGAAGCCCGCCTGTGCATCGGTTGCTACCGCACCATTGACGAAATCGCCGGCTGGTCACGCATGGCCCCCGCACAGCGCGAAACCGTGATGTCGGAATTACCGGCCCGCGCCAAAACCCTGCAAACCCGCCGCGGTGGTCGCGCTGCCCGCCTGCGCGGCGAGGCCTGACCCGACCGCAGGCCAACGAAAGCAGCGAGATACCCCTTCGCACGACGTCATTCAGACGAATATCACGCGTCATCCTCTGCGCGCAGCCATTGCGCCGGATCACGCAGGACAGGGCGGAAATACGCAATTCGCCTTGCATCCGCCCCCTCGGCCACAGCGGCATCCCACGGCGCCACACCATGCAACATATGGCGATGCAAGAGCACGGCATCCCCCGCTGCCATTGGCAAGGCCACAGGCTCAATCGCCTCGAACACCCCACGCCGCGCCGCCACATAGGCGTCCGTCAGGTCCACCTCTGCGGGAACGCGCTCCCCCACCCCCGCAACAAGTGCCGCCCTCATCCGACGGTGACTTCCGGGCCAGACCACCAGCGGCGCCGCCCGACAGCCATCCAACGCAATCCCAAGGATAAATCGGTGCGGCTCGCGCAAATAGCGCCGCTTTGCCGCGCCCTCGCCATGCAGCCCATCCACATGCGCCGCCGCACGGTTGATCCGATACCGATGAGCGGCCTCCGTCTCGGTGCCGTCCCTGCGGGGATAACCCGGAAACACCACAGACAGTTGCGCGCGATGAAACCTCTCCCCGGCAGACCATCCAGCCACCGCGATCAAGTCCAGCGGCAACGCCACCCCCTGCACCGCACCATCCTCCGCATTCGGCAAGGCATCCACACCCACAAACCATGTTCGCCCATTGCGCCACTGATCTGCCCGCCCGGCCCAATCCGTCAGCACCCGATCCGCCACAGCACGCGCCGCACCAGCCCAGGCTCTCATGCCCGGATCACCGCGCAACACCGTCACGCCGTCGCGTTCAAACTCCAGCTCCATCGGCGCACCTCTTCCCTGCCAATCCCCACGCGGGGGCCTGAAACAGATGCGCCCTTCGCTCACATAGCCCCTTAAACGAAATCGTTAGAGGCCACCAACTGGATCGATGCCAGCGCCACGCGCGATCCCTCGCCGTAATCCACAGTCGCCACAGACACACCGTTGAACTTGATGGTCTGCAACCTGATCGCCTCATTATCGTCGATGCTCACCTCCAAGGCGCCACCATCCCCCGCCTTGTAATAGATCACCAACGAATCAAACCGGGCGTCAAAGCCTTGAATTTCCGGCACATTCTTCGGGTCCACCCAAGTTCCGGTGATCAGCGTATCATTGCCCGCATCATCGGTGCCCGCCACCTGATCGCCCGACCCAAGATAGAGCGTGTCATTTCCATCCCCGCCCGCGAGTGCGTCCCTGTCGAAAACATCGCGCGCCGCGAATTTTCCGTCTTCGACCCCGTCCTCATAGCCCCAGATCACATCATTGCCCGCACCGCCAAAGATCACATCCTCGCCCAATCCGCCTGTGAGTTGATCAGCACCTGTGCCGCCTTCCAGCGTGTCGTTGCTCTGATTGCCTTCCAGCGTGTCATCCCCCGCGCCGCCGAGAATGCTATCGTTGCCCCAACCGCCCAGCGCCAAATCATCGCCATCGCCGCCCAAAATCGAATCCGCCCCGGTGCCGCCATACAGCTTGTCGCTGTTGTTGCCACCGCTCAGCACATCATCGCCGCCTTGGCCTGCCAATACGTCATTGCCAATCAGTCCCGACAAGCTGTCATTGCCTTCACCGCCCTCAATCGTATCCGACCCCGAGCCGCCCCACGCCACGTCATCCCCGTCGCGGCCAAAAATCACATCGTCTTCCGCCCCGCCCGAGAGCGTGTCATTCCCCGGTCCCCCTGACAAAAGGTCGGCCCCGCCAGAGCCCGCAAGCAGGTCATTCCCCTCAAGGCCAGAAATCGTGTCAGCCCCCGCCAACCCTTCCAAAGCATCCGCTCCTTCGGTGCCCAGCAAAGTCAGCCCCAAAGGCACAGGATCTACCGGAGGCTCGACAGGCGGTTCTGCGGCCGCCTCATCATCCCCCCCGTCATCAAACCACCCCAACAACGACCCGATCAGACCAATCCCAAGCAGCGCTGGCACCCCAAACAACAAGAACATCCCCAATTCCTTTCAAACAAAATTTTCAGCGCCGATCAGGATCACATCCCCCGACGTCAGACCCACACCAGACACCGTTTTCACAATGGCAACCGCCACCCCCCCAAACGTCACAATTTGCTCTCCCGGAACCACTCCGGGCAGGACATCAACGGCACCATCCTGCATAGCGATAGGCACAATCACCGCGATTTGGTCTTCATCCGTGACAAAATCTTCCACGATTGGCGGATTGTCCGGGTCCACCCAGACGCCCGAAGCGAACAAATCCGCCCCCTCTTCGCCCGCTGCCCGATCACCTGATCCCATGATCAGCGTATCCGCCCCCGCTTCCCCCCGCAGGGCATCGGGGTCAAGCGTGTCGCGCTGCTCATAGACCCCATCAATGGTGCCGTCGTAATAGCCTGAAATTGTATCATTGCCCGCGCCGCCCAAAAGCAAGTCACGCCCGGCATCCCCTTGCATCACATCGTCATCGCCTTCGCCAAGCAATGTGTCATCGCCTGTGCCCCCCAACATGACATCGCGCCCTGCCCCACCCGACATCGCATCGGCATTATTGCCGCCCCGCATCAGATCATCGCCAGTGCCACCATCAATCGTGTCAAAGCCGTTCTCGCCTTCCAGCGTGTCATTGCCCGCAAAGCCTGACAGCTTGTCATCGCCCGCACCGCCATCCAGAAAGTCCGCCCCGTCATTGCCGCGCAGCGTGTCATCGCCGGCCTCGCCTTGCAGGTGGTCATCGCCCGCACCGCCAAAGATCAAATCTGCGCCGTCGCCGCCCACCAGCAAATCCGCGGCCCCATTGCCAATGAGCACATCATTACCGCCCAAGCCTTGGACGAATTCCCGGCCATCGCCTCCGGTCAAGGTGTCATCGCCCTCGGTGCCAAGGATCTCATCGCCTTTGGCAGCTGCGATCTTGTCTTCCAAACCACTCAAAACGCTCGTCAACAGGCCCACGCCCATCAACGCCAAAATCACCGCGACCCCCGCCATACGAAATGCGCCCTACCCACTACTAAAGGATAGTTCAGCAAGCGGGGATTCGGTTAATAAGTCAAGATTTTGCCACAATTATCGTGGGCTTACGCATGCCTCGGAAACAATCCCTGAAATACCAGAAATTGTTTCCGATGAGGCCGCAATCAATAGCCGAGTGCCTTCCGCAGCATGTTCAGCGCCACGATGATCAAGAACACCGCGAAAATGCGCTTAAGCGGCTTGGGGTCCATCGCATGCGCCAACTTCACCCCCCAAGGGGTGGTGATCAGCGTCATCGCCACAACCACGGCAAAAGCCACAAGGTTGACCGCGCCAATCGTGTAGGGCGGTGGCTCTTGGATATCGAGCGTGAGAAATCCCAAAACAGACGGCACTGCGATCAAAACGCCAAACCCTGAGGCCGTGGCAACAGCCCGGTGAATGGGGGTATTGTAAAGGCTCATCAACGGCACGCCGAAACTGCCGCCACCGATCCCCATCAACACCGACATAAAGCCCAGCAGCGGCGACAAAATCGCCCGCGTGATCCCGCTCGGCATCGTCTCCGCAAACCGCCATTCCGAACGACCAAACCCAAGATAAAGACCAATCACCAAACCCAAACAGCCAAAAATCGCCTGCAAAGTCACCGACCGCAGACTGGCGGCCACAAAGACCCCTACCAACGCGCCCACCGCGATGCCCAAAGCCCAGCCCTTGAGCGTGTCCCACTCGACCGCTTGCTTCTTGTTATGGGAATGCAACGACCGCAGCGAGGTGACGATGATGGTTGCAAGAGAGGTGGCCAAACACACCTGCATCAACTGCGGGCCGCCAAAGCCCAGCGTCTGAAACGCATAGAAAAATGCAGGCACCAAAACGATGCCGCCGCCGACGCCTAACAGACCTGCCAAGACCCCGGCAAAGGCTCCGATGCCCATAAGCATCACCAACATTGCGATTAGCAAACCTGTCTCTGGCATGATCGATCTCCCCTCGTTCGCCCGCGCCACTCAGACGCCATTTCCCCCGCAATCGCAAGGGCACGTCGAACAGGGCGATTGACCGATCTCCCCCCCGGGCCTTGCCCCTCCCCCGAATGATAGGCGACGCGACGGCGCTCAATCGCGTTAACGATTGACGTCATGACGCCAGCCAGACGTCACCCATACGCAAATCATACGTGGTTTTCCCGGTTCAGGCGACGGTGTTAACCCATGCGCGCAGGGCACCAATATTGGGTAAAACCATATCTGCATAAGGCGAAAGCGTCGCATGATCCGCCATGCCCGTCAGCACGCCAACCGTCTGCATTCCCGCATTTCGCCCCGCAATCAGATCATGGGTGCTATCGCCCACCATAGCCACACGATGCGGGGCCAGGCCGGTCTTTTCGGCAAAGGCCAAGAGTGGCGCAGGATTGGGTTTCGGCCCCCAACCGCTGTCAAACCCTGCAATAAAATCAAATAGATGATCCACACCCGCCGCCGAGAGATGGGCCTTCGCACCGAACTCGGTGTCATTGGTCATCACCCCAAGCCGCAGGCCGATGGCCCGCATCTCCGACAAGAAAGGCGCAAGCGGCACAGCAGGCGCAAGAGGCGCAACCGCCGCCGCTTGGGTCAGATGCGCCTCTAGCGCTTCAATGGGTCTGTCGGTCAGCACCGCGCCGATCAGCTCAGCCACTTCACGATTTGAGCCCGCAATCACTGGCGACCGCGGATCAAACGTATTTGTATTGAGGTCAAAAATCAGATTGTTTGCAATGGCTTGAGCCGTTTCAGCTTGGCCTTCCGCCAAGTCGCGGATCAGCTTTGCCGCCCAAGCGTTCCATGTGGTTCTGAAATCAAAAAGCGTGCCGTCCTTATCGAATAAAATCCCGTCTACACGCATCTTCTGCTCCCAAAATTTGCAGCAGAGTGGCGCGGCACCGCGCACTCCACAAGCCCCCGCGATGCGGGTCGCTTGACTTTCGCCCGCCTTTCCTGTGCCTTCCGCCTATGACACAAGACGCACCCTATCGCTTGCATTCCTCATTGGGCTATCATCTGTCCATCGCCTCCCGTGTGCAGGAGCGGCGTCTGGATGACCAATTAAAGACCCTTCAATTGACCCGCACCACTTGGTGCATCCTCTTGGCGGTCGGCAATGAGAGCCTTACGCAACCTTCTGATATAGCAGACTTTGTTGGCATTGATCGCACCGCCACCAGCCGCGCCCTGCGTGGCATGGAAGAGGATGGTCTGATCACCCGCGCCTCTGGAGATGGGGATCGCCGCACGCGGTGTGTGATGCTCACTACCAAGGGCGAAAAAACCATTCAGCTCGCAACTCCAATGGCCCGCAGCAACGCGCGCGCAATCGCAGATCAACTAGCCCCAGAAGAACGCGCCGAGTTGCTGCGGCTTTTGGGCAAATTGCGAACGGCAGAGGATATTTCTCTCAACACGCTCTAACACTTACGTCCAATGCACGGCCTCGCCACCCGGAAGCCCCGCGCGCGCCCGCATCGGCTGATCAAACCCTAATCCCTGAGCCTGACAAAACCCCATCACCCATGCGTCATCCATCATCAAGAAATCCAGCACAGCCCCAAGAAAAGAAGGGTCAGACGCGCGGTCACGCACCTCGGAAATCGAGGCACCACTGGCATTAAGAAAGCTTGGCAACAGATCGTCATTGGCCGCCAGCCAGCCCAAGGCCTTCAGCCCCACCACCTCCGCCCGCTCTGGCGTTAACGGCATAAAATCGGAATTGCCTCGCATTTTTTCGATCCCGGAAACGAATTCTTAACCATTGCGATACCATAGTGGGTGCAGGGCAAGCGCAAGGGGCGTTTGTCACAAGGCCCATCAGGGCAGTGCTTTTTCGCGCAACAACAGGGCGGCGGCGTTAGATGTCTGGTAAAATCCTGCTTGTGGATGACATCGCTTCAAACCGCATCGTCTTGCGGGTCAAGCTTTCCAGTGCCTTTTATTCTGTCTCGCAAGCCAGCACAGTCGACGAAGCCCTCGTTAGTGCCCAAAGCGAACCACCCGATATGGTGATTCTGTCCGCGCATTTGCCCGAAAACGGTGCACGGCGTCTGATATCGGCGCTCCGCGCAACGCCGGGAATGTCTGACCTGCCTGTGCTGGCGATTGCACCTCCGATGACCGAAGCCGCGCGCATCGCTCTTTTGGAATTGGGTGTTGATGACGTGCTCGAAAAGCCCCTCGACAATCTTCACCTGCACGCAAGGTTGCGGAACCTCATGCGCGCGCGTGCCGAATTACCGCGTGTCATGGGATTGGCCGAACCGATGGCGATCTATGAACGCCCTGCGCGGATCTTGATTGCAGGCCATGACCGCGCCAAGGTTGTCGGCCTGCGCCCCGCGCTCGCAGAGCAAACACCGCATCGCATTGCTTTTGCTGACTTTGACACCCTGCCTGCTGTGATTTCTGGTGGCGAAGCCCCCGAGGCTGTTGTTTTGGTCGTCGATCCAAATCACTCCGGTGCCGCCTTTCGCATGCTGTCGGAGTTGCGCTCTCACGCGCGCACACAGCATGCCGCCACTTTGGTTGTCTTTACCAAACCCGCCAAAAATACCACCTGCGCTCATGCTTTGGATCTGGGCGCTTGGGCTGTGATGCATAGCGGCGGGCCGCTCTCCGAGCTTTCGGTGCGCCTCTCTGCGCTCATCACCAAGAAACGCCAGAACGATCGGCTCCGTGCCTCCGTCCAAAATGGCTTGCGCGCAGCAATCACTGACCCGCTCACAGGTCTGCACAATCGCCGATACGCCCTCCCAAAGCTGGAAAAAATGATCATCGAGTCACGGGCCAAAAACCGGCCACTCGCGGTAATGCTCGCGGATCTTGATCATTTCAAACGTATCAATGACAGCTTTGGCCATGCTGCTGGCGATGAAATCCTGATCGAAACCTGCCGCAGACTGGCGGAAAGCATAGGCCCCCAAGATTTGCTGGCCCGCATTGGCGGTGAGGAATTCCTGATTGCGCTGCCCGATTGCCCCCGCACAACTGCGCGTCTGCGCGCGCGTGCGCTTTGTGACCGTATTCGCGAGGCCCCTTTTGGGCTTGCTGGCAAAAACACCCGCGTCCCAGTGACAATTTCGATTGGCGTGGCGCTTTATGGCGACGAGCCATGCACCACAGAAAGCGTCGCGGATATTCTCGCCAAGGCCGACCGCGCGCTCTATGGCGCAAAAGCGCAGGGGCGCGACAAAGTCACCTTCGGCCGCCCCTCGCTAAACGGGCGACTGACCGCCTAGGTAAATTATTGATTTATTTGTTGTTTTTTGTATTTCTCTTCGAGAAAGCCTCGATGCGTGCGGCATAGGCAGCCCGCTCTTCTGCCGACATCGCCGCAACCCGTGCAGTCAAACTGCTTCGCAAGGCTTGGGCGCGCTGATCGCTATGCGACAAATCCTCTTCTAATGCCTGACCAAAAGCCGCGGCATCAAACGGTGTCGCCCGCAAACGCGCCAGCACCTCTGGCAAGCCGACCGACTGCGATTGTATTCCCTTCGGTATTTGCCGACGGGCCTCTTGAAACAACTCTCGCCGCACATCGCGTTCCAAAGCCGCCACATAGAGCGCAGGGCCTGCTTTGGGATGATGGTTCTCACGATCACCTGGTGGCGGACCAAACCGCCACAGCGCACCCACCACGGCAAAAGCCACCACAAGGTTGATTGCCAGCGACACAACCAAAAGCGCCTTCGTCCAGCGCGCAGCGGAATTCTTCTTGGACAAATTCTGTTCGGTCATCTCACAACTCCTCCAAGGTAAAAACCAGATCATAAGGAGCAATTTGCGCCAGTTCCGTCTCCCCCCACACGGCATCACTCACCGCCATGGGCGGGTTAACCCCTATCCAAAGCCCCGCAACCCCTGCCGCCGTCAGCCCCGCCAACGCAGGCCAACCGCCCAAGCTTTCACGCAGCTCTGCAAAAAAGCTCCGTTTGCAGGCAACCCGTTGAGACTGAGCATGTAAAGCTGCCTGCGTCAGCGCGACCATCCAGTTGCTACAGGGCACCGGGGCCTCTTTCACCCCAGCCGTAAACAGCTCATCCAACTCAACGTCACTTAACTCTCGGTTACGCATCGTCATATCCCAACTCCTCACGTCGCCCGGCCAAGGCCTGCGACAATGCCCGCTTTCCCCGCGCAGTCAGGCTTTCCACAGCCTCCACGCTCATCTCCATGATTGTCGCTATCTCGGGGTTGGAGAGCCCCTCGATGTGGCGCAATACCACCGCTTGACGTTGGCGCTCTGGCAGATGGCTCAGCGCCTCGTCCAATGCCCGCGCCCGCGCCCGGTCTTGCATCCGTGCTTCAACCCCGGGGCTGTCATCCTCAGGTTCGGCCACCGCATCCAGTGATGTCGCACGCCGCACCCGGCCGGCGCGTATGCGATCAATGCACAGGTTTCCCGTGACGCGATACAGCCAAGTAGAGACTTTCGCCTCCCCTGTCCGCCAATCCGGCGCCTGCCGCCACAGCCGCAGCAAAGCCTCTTGCGCCACATCTTCCGCCTCAGCGCGATCTTGCAACAGACGCATCGCATGGGAAAAAACTCTAGGACCAAACCGCACTGTCAACAGACGCGCCGCGCGAGCATCTCCCTCTGCATAAGCTGCGAGCAATGCTTCGTCATTTTCTGCGTCTGATGTCTTTGCGTCAAAGGCCATGCTCATGCTCTCTGCGCTATCCTGTCTTGGAGCGTAGAACAATCCGGACCACAGTTCCTGTGGCCCGGATCTTTACCGATTACTCAAACCAACCGTGCTTGCGATGCCCTTCGCCATGACCCTTTTTGCTGTGCTTCTCCATGCGCTGCATCATGCGCTCCTGCATCTTGGTCAATTCCTCTTCACTCACGGCGCCATCGCTATCGGCATCCATCCGAGCAAACATCTTGGCCATACGGTCTTCCTTCGGGCTGAGTTCATCAGCGCTCAAAACCCCGTCTTTGTTGGCATCGCGCTTCTCCAGCATTCGGGCCGCGTGCTCAGCCGCTTTGGTTTGCGCCCGTGCGACATGGGCCGCCGCCAGTTCCTCGGCGGACAGCGTGCCATTCTTATCGGCATCCATCTCCGTAAACCGCGCAGCATGTTGCGCCATCATTTCCTCTTTGGTGATCTTGCCGTCTTTATCCGCATCCAGCGAAGAAAAATTCGGCATCATTTGCCCACCACGTGGACCGTCTCCCATGCGGCTGTCTGCCTGCGCGGCTCCTGCCAATGCAAAGGAAACCGTACCAGCCAAAACCAAAGCAATAATTCGCTCCATGACAATCACTCCAAATCTCTGCGGGCTGGCCTGTCCATCCCGTTCTGCTATCTCATACGCAGCGGCTCAAACTTTCCGTCGGCAGGCGCTGCGAGCGTCCCGGTAAAACGCGACATCGGGACGCAAGGACATCCAGTCCTCTTTTCAATCGGGCAAAAATCCCGCACCTGCTAGGGCCTGAGATCAAGGAATCCCGATGTCACATTTGCCCACCCCCTCTACGGTCACCGAAGAAGAGCGCACGCTCCGGCCTGCCTTGATCAACGGCTGGCGTCGCAAGTGCCCGTCATGCGGCTCTGGTCCTTTGCTCAACGGCTTTTTGACGGTGCGCGCCACTTGCCCAGTCTGCCGCGAAGAACTGCACCATCATCGCGCCGACGATGGCCCCGCCTATCTAACCATTCTTTTGGTTGGCCACCTGATGGCACCGATGCTGCTGTTCGTGTTTGAAACATGGAGGCCCGAGCCATTGGTGCTCTTCTCCATCTTCGCAGTTGGCACCGTCGCACTCTCGCTCTACCTTCTGCCTCGACTGAAGGGCGCGATGATCGCGTTCCAATGGGCCAGACAGATGCATGGGTTCTCGCTGCAACGCTGAGACCCGGAGCTCACTGGCCAAAGAACCGGGGCAAACCATGACCGAAGACAAAAGCGCCATTCGCCACGCAGCCACCGTAATCGTGCTGCGCGATCGCGCCACCAATCCCCGCGTGCTCATGGGGCAGCGCGGAGCGGGCGCGGCCTTTATGCCCAACAAATTCGTGTTCCCCGGTGGCGCCATGGATTTGGCCGACGCCAGCGTGCCCCTTGCCGCCCCTCTGCCTGAGATCTGTGCCGAGCGTTTGGCGGAAGAGTCGGCGCCTGATTTGGCCCACCCTCTTGCCGTGGCAGCGATCCGCGAGCTTTGGGAGGAAACCGGGCTGGTTCTCGGGCGCTCTGGCACTTGGGGCACCGAGCCCGCCGCAGACTGGAAAGAATTTGCCGCCACTGGGCATGTGCCCGCAGCGGACGCACTTCAGTTTGTTTTCCGCGCCATCACGCCGCCGGGCCGTCCGCGCCGTTTTGATGCGCGTTTTTTCTTGGTGGATGCCGGGGCCATCGCCACCGATCTCGACGATTTTTCAGCAGCTTGCGACGAACTTTCGCATCTGCAATGGATCCCCCTTCCCGAAGTGCGAAGCTTTGACTTACCCTTCATAACCGAAGTTGTTCTTGCCGAAGTGGCCGCCCGCGCGACAGATCCAACGCCACCAAGCTCTGTGCCGTTCTTTCACAACGGCGTCGAAGAAAGCCTGTTCTTGCGTCTCAGAGGAATAGGACCAATGACAGGACGGACCCACTAAGCAGCGCAATCCCAATCGCTTCCTTGACCCGGATCCGCTCGCGGAAAAACCAGACCGACGCCAGCAACGAAAAAATCAGCTCAACCTGCCCAACAGCCTTTACCAAGGCAACCTTTTGCAGGGCAAAAGCCGTGAACCAGCACATCGATCCCGCCATCGATGTCAGCCCAATCCAGCCTGCCGTACGCCAAGCGCGCAAGACACGGCCAATCTCGGCAGGCTTTGACGCCGCCATCCACAGCGCCATGCCCAAGACTTGCGACCAGACCACCGCCGTCAGGGTCATCACGCCGCGCACGAAAGCCTCCTCGGAGGCCACCTCTATTGTTGCCCCCCGATACCCGACACTCGAAATCGAGAAAATCACGCCTGACGCCAAGCCAAGTCCCGCCGCCCGGTTCCATGACCGCTTTATCCAGCCCCCCGCAATCTCAGGCGTCTCGGTGAGCAACAGCACCCCGACCAAACCCACAAGAATGGCCGCGCCTCCCAAAGGGGTGATGACTTCCCCCAAGACCACAAGCGCCATTATGGCCGTGGCCACCACTTCCGTCTTCATCAAGGTGATGCCAACCGCGAAGTTCCGCATTTTGAAAACCGCAACCACACACAGGGTCGCGATAACCTGTGCGAAGGCTCCAATCAGCACGTTCGGCCAAAACCGCCAGCCGACTTCGGGCAAGCTTTGCCCCGTCAGGTGCAAATACCCCAGCAAGATAATGGGCAGAAAAGGAGCCGAATAAAGAAACCGCGCAAATGTTGCGCCCATCACCGACAGTTTCCCGGCGCTCAACTGCTTTTGCAGCATGAAGCGCACCGTCTGAAAGGCGGCAGCAGCAAAGGTGACGGCGACCCAAATTTCCATCCCGCTTCTGTGGCGCGAATTTAACGCCGACGCCAGAGGGGATGAGGTACCGGATCTTTGGCGCTAAAGAAATAACGGCGAAAAACTTCTCCATAGCCCGCATAACTGTAGGCGCCGTTCTTCCGCAAATATTCAGACTTTCGCGCCGCATAGAGCCCAGGCAGTCGATACCACGGCACACAGGGATGAGAGTGATGCACCGCATGAAAATTATTGTTGAGAAAAATCAGAGCCAAGAGCCCGCGATCTTCCACAATCACGGTGCGCGCGGCGGCCCGATCATGGGCGCGATGCTCTAGAAACGTGCGGATCCGCAAAAGCGCCCACGCTCCGTAAGTGCCTGCAATCACGGCCCAAGCTGGCAAGTTGCCAAAGAAGAAGAGCCACGTCACGACCACGAAAATCCCAGGAATATGCCATAGCCATGCCGCGCGAACCTCACGGTTTCCGGCCCGGATCAAGCGAAAATCACCCAGCAAAAAGACGCCAATCCCCAAAGCAGGTCCAATCAGCAGCCGCCCAAAAAGCGTGTTGTTGAACCGCAGCACCAGCTGCCACGCCTTTGGCAATCGAGCCCAGACGTCTCGGTCCATGAAATTCGTCTCCGGATCATCATAGGGATCCGTAAGGCGCTCATCCTGATGATGCGCCAAATGCGTGTCGCGAAACCGCCGATATGGCACGCAAAATGTCAGCGCTGGCGTCACCAAGGCTTCATTTATCCCGGCCCACGGCGTTGGATGCCCATGCAATGCCTCATGGGAAAGCGATGAATGCAATGCGGCGGCAAAGGCCACCGCACAAATAGCAGCCCAAATCGGCAAGCTTCCCGCCGTGGCATAGGCCCAAGTGGCATAGCTCAGCACCAAGAGTGCCCAAGTCGGCCATTCAAAACGCGGCGTTGCACGCAAATCAGTTGTGAGTGTCATGATGCCCTCGTACCCATGACTGCGTAACCCAAGCCAAGGCGAGGCCACAACGCGACACTGGTTAACAAATCCTTCATTCGGTGATATTCGTCACCAAATGAGCCAGCGACCCAGCACAACCCCAACTGACAAACGCAACCGCGCCCGGATTTTCCGCACGCGCTTACTCGAAGCCATGGCGGCACGTGCCCTTTCACAAGCCGATCTCGCACGGCAAATAGGTGTTGATCGCTCCACCGTCTCACAATTGCTCTCCAGCGATGGCGCCCGTTTGCCAAACGCCCAAGTTGCCGCAGAATGCGCCGCCGCGCTTGGGGTGTCGTCTGATTGGTTATTGGGTCTCTCGGATCGTCCCGAGACCGCCGCAGATCTTTTGGCAACGTCCATAGCGATGACGGCCGCCGAACGGGCCATGATCGATGAACAGGTCTTTTCATGGCACCGCGAGGCCCAAGGCACGAAGGTCAGGCATGTCCCCGCGACCCTGCCCGACATGCTGAAAATACCGGCGTTTTTGGAATGGGAATACGCGCCCCATCTCGCACGCACAGGCGCCGAAGCGATCGCTCTGGCACAAGATCGTCTCGAATGGCTTCGGGCGGCGCATTCCGATTATGAAATGGCGATGCCCATTCATGAAATCCTTAGCCTTGCCCGCTGTGAAGGCTATTATACCGGCCTTCCAAAATCCTTGGCCAAGGCGCAACTGGCACGTTTCGCTGAGTTGCACACACAGCTTTACCCACGCATGCGGCTTTACCTCTACGATGCACGGCGCACGTTTTCTGCGCCCCTCACCATCTTTGGCACCAAACTTGCCGCCGTCTATATGGGGTCAAGCTACCTTGCCTTCCGCGACACCACCCGGGTGCAAGCGTTCAGCCGCCATTTCGACGGGCTGGTGCGCGAAGCGGTCATATCGGCCCGCGACATTCCAAGCTTTCTCGCGACGCTTCACACAGATTGAAGCCGCCGCGCCTCTTCGCCTGCGAACTGGATCAAGTCGCCAACATATCCTTTCTCCAAATCGATCGTCCGCACCGCCGCATAAAGACGCCGCGTGATCGGATTGGCCGTTAGGGGACGGGTAATGTAGTCCGAGGAATACTTCACCTCGCGGACAACCCAATCAGGCAATACAGAAACGCCTCGGTTCGAGGCAACAAGCAGTAAAATCACCGCCGTCAATTCCACCTGCCGGATCGCCGCAGGCTCCACTTTTGCTGGTGTCAAAAGTTGATTGAAAATATCCAACCGCGCGCGTTCCACCGGATACGTGATCAGCGTCTCGCCACGAAAATCTTCGGCATCGATAAATGGCTTCGCCGCCAAAGGGTGCTGTGAGGATGCCACAAAAACCGGACGATACTCAAACAGTGGCACAAATGTTATCCCATCAAGGTTCTCGGGATCAGACGACACCACCACATCCACCTCTTCTTTCACCAAAGCAGGAAGCGCGTCAAAGGCCAGTCCGGGACGAATGTCGACATCCACCTCCCCCCAGCCTTTGCGAAATCGCTCCAGCACAGGGAAAAGCCATTCGAAACACGCGTGGCATTCTATCGCGATATGCATACGCCCGACATGTCCCTTACGAATGCCGCTAAATTCGTCCTGAAGCGCTTCAACTTCTGGCAAAATCCGCTCGGCCGCCCGCAACAATCGCAATCCCGCAGGAGACAGTTTCAGGGGCTTTGACCGACGCACAAATAATTCAACCCCGGCCTGATCCTCGATCCCCTTGATCTGATGGCTCAATGCCGACTGCGTGATGTTCAAAATATCAGCCGCCCGCGCGAGCCCACCTGCATCGTGAATAGCCTTGATCGTCCGCAGATGCCGAAACTCGATATGCATAGCGTCCTCATGTTCATCTTCAATTTTATGAAGTTGTCTCATGTTTTCTGCAATGCAACAAGAGGACAACTCAAGTTCAAAGGTGTATCCAATGACCACGCCCGCTGTTTCATTCGAATTTTTCCCACCCCAGTCGCTCGAGGCGTCGTTTCGTCTTTGGGACACGGTCCAAGTTTTGGCCCCTCTTGCCCCGCGATTTGTCTCGGTCACTTATGGCGCGGGCGGTACCACACGCGAGTTGACCCGCGACGCCGTGACCACGCTGCACAAAAACTCCGGCCTGAAAGTTGCGGCGCACCTAACCTGCGTCAACGCCACCCGCGCCGAGACATTGGGTATCGCAGAGAGCTTTGCCAATTCTGGTGTCACTGACATCGTTGCCTTGCGTGGCGATCCACCCAAGGGCGACGGCAAATTCACCGCCCACCCCGAAGGGTTCACCTCGTCAGTTGATCTGATTGAGGCGCTGAAAGACACAGGGCGCTTTGCCATTCGGGTGGGTGCCTACCCTGAAAAGCATCCCGAAGCCGCCAATCAAGCCGCCGATATCGATTGGCTCAAGCGCAAACTCGACGCTGGTGCAGACGAGGCGCTAACACAATTCTTCTTTGAAGCAGACACCTTCTTTCGCTTCCGGGATGCCTGCCAACGAGCCGGGATTGATGGCGATCGCCTGACCCCGGGTATCTTGCCGATTGAAAACTGGAAAGGCGTCACCCGCTTCGCCGAACGGTGCGGCACCGCTGTGCCTGTTTGGCTCATCGATGCTTTTGAAAAAGCAGAGCGCGATGGTCGCCAAGACCTTCTCGCCACTGCGATCTGCTCCGAGCTTTGCTCTGATCTGCTCGAAGGTGGTGTTAAAGCATTGCACTTCTACACCCTCAATCGCCCGGAATTGACCCGGGACGTGTGCCATGCCTTGGGTGTTGTGCCGCGCGCCCGTCTTCAGAACGTTGCGTAACGCTTGGCTTTCTGTGTGCGGCGCGGTCTCCTTCACTCCACAAACAGGGAGAGGACCATGCCGCGCTACGCCGAAAGCCCCTCAGAATTACCCTCTATGGCCGACACACTTTCCGTGTCCGGTTTGGAGTTCATGCAAAACATTTTGGCGGGGAAATTCTCGGGCCCGCCGATCGGACGCACCCTGAACTATGCGTTAGCGCGGGTTGAAGAGGGTCTGGTTGAGTTTCGTGGAACACCGGAGTTTTCCAGCACCAATCCAATGGGCACTCTGCATGGTGGTTGGTATGGCACCCTTCTCGACAGCGCCATGGCCTGTGCCGTAATGACGCGCGTCCCCAAGGGCTCAGTCTATACTACCTTGGAATACAAGGTGAATATTCTTCGCTCGATCCCGTTGGGCATGGAGATTTCTTGCATCGGCACCTGCCAACACGCTGGCCGCTCCACGGGCATCGCCATTGGGGAAATTCGCGGTTTGGAAGACGGGAAACTCTACGCCACTGGGTCAACGACCTGCATCATCATGGCGATGACCCCCAAGGGGTAACCGCCCTCGCATCACGCGCGCCGCCGCCAACTCCAAACACGCGCCTGCTGTTTGGCGCGCCGGGCTTCGACCGAGGGATGCAGGCTCTCGCTCGGATCGCGCCCAAAAACCCGTCGCGACCGCACCCAAAAAAGTTTGCCGGTGCCTCCCCAAGTCCCAACGGAGGGTGCCATTTCGTTTACTGGAAACCGCTCGGCCCATCCCTTTGGCAAAATCAGCCCGCAACCTTCCATCTTCTCCAACATCCAGACCAGCGCCAGATTGCTCAAACCACGCGCAGCGCGCTCCCCCCCTAGCTGCCCACCAACATCGCCATGCGTGCCAGGGAACCAGAGTTGTTGAACCAATCGGTCATCCCCCGCGCGACTTTCCCAAAGCACGGGTTCGAAAACGGAACGCGTCTCATCTATCGCCAAGGCCTGAAACCCGGCTCGCACCGAGGGTCCCAGCTGGTGGTCATGAAATTCGTGGCTCGCCGCGCTCCAGCGCCACAACAGCGGCAAACGCAGCCCTAGAGCCTTGACCGTGTCCCAAACGAAAATGCCCTCAATCACCACTTTTTCATGACAGGTGATTGCGGCGAACTGCTCGCTTACATCACCTTCATCTCCCGCTTGATAGTGCCGATACGCGGTGCGGATGTTGCGTTCAGTGGCGTCACCCGCGCGCAATAACCCAACCCGATCAATCACGCCCGCCAAACTCCGCACCGCATAAGCGCCGCGAGAATACCCCATCAAGAAAATCTGATCACCCGGATGGTAGCGACTAGCCAACCAGCCGTAAGCATGCCGGATTTGGCGGTTTATCCCACGCCCCAGCATGACATCTGCCGTTGCGCGCCAATCTTGCCATTGCAACCCAGCCTCATAGTAGACCGCAACGCCCGGCACCTCCCGCAGAAGACGATAGGCCAGCCCTGCATTGGTCTCCTCGCCCGGCTCAAGTGTGGACATGGTACCATCAAGGACGACCACCAGAGCAAGCGGGTCGCGCCTTGCGCCCAATGGTGACTGGCCCGCTGTCGGAAATGGGCGCAGCACACTGTAAAAGTGCCGGAAAACACGTCTCAGCCGTTCCATTTACGGCCTCCCCGCCGCGCGAAAAAACTGCAACAGCGCATTTCCATAACACTGGCGGCGCGCTGCAAATGCGCCGCGCCGCGCCAGAGCGCTGTTGCCCTACTCCGCCGCGATAGCGCCTTTGGCATCCTCCAGCATCTCCCAAACCCGCTGAGGCGTGAATGGCATGTCCGCCCGTCGCACCCCGCGATCCCACAGAGCATCCTGCACAGCATTCGCCACCGCAGCCATCGCCCCCACGGTGCCAGCTTCGCCGCACCCTTTCATTCCCATTGGGTTCGCCGTCGAGGGCACAGCCTCTGTAGTGAAGCCAATCATCGGCACATCCGAAGCGCGCGGCATCGCATAATCCATGAAAGTAGCCGTCAGCAGCTGCCCATGTTCGTCAAACACCACCCGCTCCATCAGCGCCTGCCCCAGCCCCTGAGCCACGCCGCCATGCACTTGGCCTTCTGCTAACAAGGGGTTTATCAGGTTCCCAAAGTCATCAACCACAGTGTAACGATCCACCACCACGGCCCCTGTTTCCGGGTCAACTTCCACTTCCGCGACATGCGCCCCATTGGGGAAACTGCGCGCTGGCAATGTTGCACGATCCTCATGGCGCAAAAGATCCATCCGTCCAGCATCGCGCGCCATTTGTGCCGCCTCGAGCAAGGTCGGCGTCAGGTTCGATCCCGGCGCGCGGAATCGCTCGTCATCAAAACGAACGTCAGAAGCCTCTACGCCCATTTTCTCGGCCAGAAACGCCGCAAATGCGGCAACCATCTTCGAGACAACGGCGAGCGTTGCATGGGTCTGCACTGTCACCGAACGCGACCCGCCGGTTCCACCGCCTTGCTTGATGCGGTCGCTATCGCCCTGCACCACTGTTATCGCCTCCAAAGGGATTCCCGTCTGATCTGACAAGAATTTCGCATAGACCGTCTCATGCCCTTGTCCGTTAGATTGCGTGCCCACAAAAATGGTCGCGCCCTCCTCGGTGAATTCGACAGCCGCTCCCTCGGAAGGATCGCCCAAAATACTTTCTATATAGTAACAAAGCCCCATACCGCGCAGTCGTCCCTGCGCCTCCGAAGCGGCCCTGCGCGCAGCAAATCCTGCCCGGTCGCCCCGCGCCTCGCAGGCGGCAAGCACTCGGTGAAAATCCCCCACGTCATAGGTCTCACCCACAATCGTCTTGTACGGGAATTTGGCCGCCGGAATGAAGTTGATCCGCCGCAGCTCCCATGGATCGACCCCCAATTCCCGTGCGGCCCGGTCCATCATCCGCTCAAGTAGATAGATCGCTTCAGGACGTCCCGCGCCCCGATAGGCGTCTACCTGCGTTGTGTTCGTGTAATAGGCTTGTGCCCGCAAATAGACCGCCTGCACGTCATATACGCCCGACAGCACACGCGCAAAAAGGTTGGATTGAATGATCTGGCCGAACTGGCTGTTAAACGCCCCCATATTGGCGCGCGTATCCACCCGATAACCGATCAACTTGTTTTTCTCGTCAAAGGCCAATTGCGCGGTCGAGACCAGGTCCCGGCCTGCATGGTCAGACAACATTGCCTCTGTCCGCTCACTCATCCAGCGCACAGGTCGCCCCAACTGCATCGCGGCAAAGGCAATCGCGTAATACTCAGGGTATGGCGGGGATTTCATGCCGAAACCTCCCCCCACATCCGGATTGGTCACTCGAACCTGCTCTGGTTCAAGGTTTAGCACCCGCGCCATTTGCGCCTTTGCAATCCACACACCTTGACCATTGAAACTCAGATGCAGCCGCGATCCGTCCCATTCGGCATAGGCACCGCGTGGCTCCAATGAGTTGACGATGACACGATTGTCTTCGACCTCCAAAGCCACCACATGCGCCGCCTTGGCTTTGGCCGCTTCAAACGCGGCTTCGTCGCCAATATGCCAATCAAACGCGCGGTTGTCGGGGGCTTCGGAATGAATGACCGGGCCACCGGGTGTAAAATCCAGCTTCGGCGGCAGCTCGTCATACTCAAGCTCAATCAGTTCCGCCGCATCGCGCGCGGCGTCCATGCTTTCGGCAATGACAACTGCCACCGGATGCCCCACATGCAACAGTCGATCTTCGGCCAAAATCGACCGCCGCACATCCGCAGCGTCCGACCCGTCCCTATTTTTCACCAAGACCGCCCAAAGATTGGCCGTGACCCCAGCCGCCGTCAGCTTCTCGGCAGTCACCACGCAATGAACACCATCTGCGCCTTCTGCTGCCGATACATCCAATGATGTTATTTTCGCATGCGCCACAGGCGAGCGAAATACAACGGCATGCAAGGCACTTTCGGGAGCAATATCGTCGACATAGCGCCCCTGCCCAGTCAAAAACCGCTGGTCCTCCAGTCGCCGGATCGGCTGGCTTTTTCCGAACTTATCCATGGGGCTATCCTCGCGCGCAATGTCTCCAATCAGCGAGACTAGCCCCTCAGTCGTCAGTGTCCAGAGCCGAAGCTCGCCATAACAGGTGCCCCCGGCCCATAGCCGTTAAATTGCGTAGATATCGACTGACAATAGGCCCCCATGCCGGGCAATAAAAGGTAATCTCCCTCAGCAATATCGCGAGGCAAACTTACTGGATCAGGCAAACGATCCAGGCTGTCGCATGTCGGACCCCAAATGACCCGCTCCGAAGTTGGATTTCGGTCCAGCTCTGCGTCCAGCCGCACAACGCGAATTTTGCCAGCAGGCATATCACGCCATTCCGCCAGACCACCATAAGTGCCATCGTTCAGCACCAGTGACCCATCGGGCCGCAGGGCCTTCACCCGCAGCGCCAGCGTAACGGCAGGTGCTGCAAGCGCCCGCCCCGGTTCGCACAAAAGCTGCGGCGCACACGGTCCGAAAGCGGCTTTTGTCTCTGCCGCAATCCGCGCGAAAACCGCAGGGTGATCCGGCGTGCCTTGCCCCCGATCCGCCGAAAAACCACCCCCAACATTCAACCGCGCGATAGTGACATTCGCGGCTCGCACAATCCGTCCCGCCGCGCGAATATAGTCAGCCCATGCCTCGGGATCAGGGCATTGCGTTCCGGGATGAAAGCACAGCGACGGCAGAAACCCGCGCTGCGCCACTTCTGCCAACAGCAGGGCAGCTTCCGCTTCGCTCGCACCAAACTTCGCGCCAAAATCATAAGCAGCCCCCGCCACAGGCAAACGAAACCTTACGGCGACCTCAATGCCCGCCAAGGGGGCAAGCTTCTCCAGCTCCGTCAAACAATCGACCGAAGCCGAGACCACCCCAAACCGCACCGCCTGCGCCACTTCTGCAGGGCTTCGTACCGGGTTGTTGTAATGCAACTCGCATTGCGGACAGAGCGCGCGCACAGCGGCCATCTCTGCCGGAGACGCAACATCAAAGGTTCGCACCCCAGCGGCAACCAGATTTGCCAAAACTTCTTCGCGCGGATTGGCTTTCACCGCATAGCTCACCACACCGGGGAATCCCGCCGCAAATGCCTGTGCGCCGCGTTGCACTGCTTGCGGGTCAAAAAATACAACAGGCTCATCCGGGCGATGCTTTCGCACCCATGCCTCCGGGCTCATGATGATACCACTTTGCTCCACGCAGGCCTCCTGTTCATCGCACGGTTTTCCGTGTCGCGAATAGAATGCCCTAGATTTCTGACTATTTGCTGTGGCAAACTGCTCAATAAGACTCAAGTATTTGGCATTTTGACGAGAAAATTATGCAATTTGACGAAACTGATCTCGCACTTCTGTCTCTGCTGGGCGAAAACGCCCGCCTTCCCGTCACCACACTTGCCCGTCGTTTAGGGATTGCCCGCACGACAGTGCAATCGCGAATTGATCGGCTTGAAACATCCGGCGCGATCCGGGGCTATACACTCATTGCCGGAACAGCACTTGATCCCGCTATCCGCGCAACCGCGCTTGTGCAGATCGAGCCTCGCACCGGACCTGCTGTTTTGGTACGTCTCAAATCTCTTCCGGAAGTGCGCGCTGTGCACACCACCTCAGGGCGTTGGGATTTGATTGTGGAGCTTGCAGCCGACACCACAGGCGCGCTCGATGACGTGCTTGACCGTATCGCAGAAGCCAAAGGCGTGCGCGGTTCTGAAAGCCTCATTCACCTCACCACCAAACTGACGCGCCCCGGTTAAAATAAAAAGCCGGGGCACTAGCGTGCCCCGGCCTTCTCTTGCTTTGCTTGAGCACCCGATTACCGCGGTGCGCCCACAGCGCGGCCTTTGCCCTCTGGCGCGTCCAGTTTCGCATGTGCCTGAGCTAACCGCTGCAATTGCGCTGAAATCTCGGGCGAAGGCGGTGCCGCTGCGCGCGTTGTCAGGCTCACATGGATCAACATATGCTCACCCGTCGCCAAGAGCGTTTCCCCGCGACGCATCTCGTGCCACAGGTGCATTTTCTTACCCTCCGCCGCCACTACCCGCGTGTGCACAGCAATGCCATCACCTGCTTTGGCCTCATCAAGATGCCGGATATGCGTTTCTGCGGTAAAGAAGCTCCCCCCCTGAGCAATATATTCAGGCGTGCACCCCACCATCAGCATCAAGCGATCCGTCGCAGCCGCCAACGCATCCAGATACCGCGCCTCCGTCATATGCCCGTTGTAGTCAATCCAATCGAGCGGCACCGTTCGCTTTAGCGTCAAGACAGGACCGGCGACATCCGCCAGATCATCCACCGACCGCACCAATCCAACCTCAGGCTCGCGGGCAATATCATGGGCATTTTGGAGCGCCCCTGCCCCCCATTGGTTTTGCGCCAACAGCCGAATGAACCCCACGAGATTACCATCGCGGATCCGCTCTAATTCACGAATAGACAAGTGCCCCGATTGTGCATCTGATTGCCCCGCAATCAAATCGACCAATTCATCTGTAAACTCAGGGACATCCATCAACTTGGTCCAAGGCCAGGTCAGGCAAGGACCAAACTGTGCCATGAAATGTTTCATTCCCGCCTCGCCACCTGCGACGCGGTAGGTCTCAAACAGACCCATCTGCGCCCAGCGCAGGCCAAAACCATACCGGATTGCATTGTCGATTTCCTCAGTCGTCGCAATCCCATCCTTGACCAGCCACAGCGCCTCGCGCCAAACCGCCTCCAAGAACCGATCCGCCACATGCGCGTCGATTTCTTTCTTGAGGTGCAAGGGAAACATCCCCAACCCCTCCAAGACCGCCTTGGCGCGCACCACGCTTGCAGCCCCTTCAGGCACGGCCACCACCTCAACCACGGGCAAAAGGTAAACGGGGTTGAAAGGGTGACACACCAGAAACTGTCCGGGCGACGCGGCACCCGCGTTCAATTCCGAAGGCTTGAAGCCAGACGTCGACGACCCAACAACCCCCTTATAACCAGTTGCTTCGATCTGCCGGAACACCTTGTGCTTGATCTCAAGCCGCTCCGGGACGCTTTCTTGCACCCACTCAACCCCTGCAATTGTCTGCTCGACGGTAGAATGGAAACTGATTTGTCCCTCCGGGGGCAAAGCGACATTGCCCAAACCGGGCAGCGAACGCCGCGCATTGGCCAAGACCTCACCAATCTTGCGCTCCGCTTCTGGATCCGGGTCGAAAACCCGCACATCCCAACCATTGAGCAAGAACCGCGCGGCCCAACCGCCTCCAATAACGCCACCACCCAGAATTGCTGCCGTTTTCGTCATCACACCATTCTCTCCGTATTGCCATCTATGGCTATGATTTGTCCTGATATTTTTCCTGCTGCGGGTGACACCAAGAAGGCCACTGTTTCCGCCAAATCGTCCTCGGTCACCCATTGCCGGAGGCTGACACCTTCCGCGTATTGCGCGCGCACGGCATCCACGCTGCGCCCGCCCGCAGCCGCCTCCATCGCCAAAACGCGCTCCATGCGCTCGCCTTCAACAGCACCGGGACAGATCGCATTAACCCGCACGCCCGCAGGCCCCAATTCCATTGCCAGCGTCTTGGTCAAACCCACGAGCGCCCATTTCGCAGCCACATAAGGCGAGCGATAAGGCACCCCCCACTGCCCAGAGGTGGACGACGTGACAACAATCGCGCCTGATCCTTGTGCCCGCATCACCCGTGCCGCCCACCGACAGGTCAAGAAGGCGCCATGCAAATTCACCGCGACGCAATCTTGCCAAGCTTGATAGTCCAAGCTCTCAACCAGCCCCGCCGGGCCACCCGTGCCAGCATTGGCACAGACCGCATCCGCACCGCCCCATGCGGCCTCAACCTCGGCCAAGAATGCCGCCATCTGCGCCTCGTCGCGCACATCTGCGACACGGCAGATTGCCTCAGGCAATTCGCCAGCCATCGCCGCCACCGCCTCCGAAGCAGCATCGCATAACGCCACGCGCCAACCGTCGCGCGCAAACCGCCGGGCAAATGCACGACCAATCCCCGATGCTCCGCCGGTGATCACTACCCGTTGGCTCATTGAGCTACCTCCCTCAATTTTGTCAGATCAAAGCCTTGCCACGCGAGGATTTCGCGCGCAGCCCGCGTGCGATCCGCTGATGCTTTGCCGCGCTCCATGATCCAGCCTACACGCCCATCCGGTGCCCCCATCACGGCTGTTCGCCAATCATCATCCACCCACAAAAGCCACACCTCCGGCCCACCTTGCCGCACCAAACGCCCCGGCAGTTCGGCAATTTCGTATGTCCCCTTTGGCATCATCCACGCGCCCCGCGTCACCAAAATCGCAGGGCCCGACATCCGCATTTCCAACTGTGCGGCGGGCAATGTCCCTTCAGCCGACGCAAAGGCCGCAGTGACGCGCCACACCCCAGCCATCGACGCGGGGTCAAATCGCGTACTGGACGCAATCGGCGCCTTTGCTGCGCGAAAAACGCCTTGCGGCGCAGGCAACTCGGGGACTGCCGTGCAGCCCACCAACCCCCAGACGACGGAACCGAGAACCAAGGTCAATCCACGCAAATCATCACCTCTCGCCCATCCTCATAAAGCGCATGACAGCCAAAATAGGGCCTGACTGACGAACAGCTTCGTGTGTCGGCCAAGCAAAAGCCACGACATTCCGTCGAGTTACGGCATGCCTTCCCGCCATCAGGTTCTACCGTGGCACATTGTGGCCCAGCCAACCCCACAACGCTTTGTCCAGAGGCACAGGTCGGCGACGTGATGACCGGGGGCGGGCGGGGGCCTTCATCGTTGCCCTCTCCCAGACAGCCGGCAAGCCCCCCGAGGCAGATCAGCGCCAGAACCGATCCTACCCCAAGTGTGCCCATGCCTCGCATCGCTGAGCGCTCCAGTGACAATCCCTTAGCCGCGTGCCACAGGAGCACGCTTGGTCAGGCCCAGCTTTTGGCGCACCTCTTGCGGCCCAATCACCCGCGCGCCCATATTCTCAATGATCGTCACCGAGCGTTCCACCAATTGTGCATTGGTTGCCAACACCCCTTTGTCGAGCCAAAGGTTGTCCTCCAACCCCACGCGCACATTGCCACCCGCCAACACAGACGCAGCAACATAAGCCATTTGATTGCGCCCCAGCGCAAACGCCGAGAAGGTCCAGTCCTTTGGCACGTTATTAACCATCGCCATGAACGTATTGAGGTCATCAGGTGCGCCCCATGGCACGCCCATGCACAGCTGCACCAAAGCCGGGCTGTCCAATACGCCCAAGCGCACCAGTTCCTTGGCATACCACAAATGACCGGTGTCAAAAGCCTCGATCTCGGGCTTTACGCCCAATTCCGTCATCATCCGGCCCATCGCCGTCAACATGCCGGGGGTGTTGGTCATCACATAGTCGGCTTCGGCAAAGTTCATCGTGCCGCAATCAAGCGTGCAAATTTCCGGAAGACATTCCGCAACATGCGCCACGCGCTCCGTCGCTCCGGCCATATCTGTAGCCGCAGTCACCGGAAAAGGCTTCTCCGTTCCACCGAAATAAATGTCACCCCCCATGCCTGCTGTAAGGTTAAGCACAACATCCACATCTGCCTCGCGGATCCGGTCTGTTACTTCGCGGTAAAGATCCAATCTGCGCGACGCGACACCCGTTTCTGGATCGCGCACATGGCAATGGACAATAGCCGCCCCCGCCTTCGCCGCTGCAATTGCGCTCTCTGCAATCTGCTTGGGGCTGCGCGGCACATGCGGGCTACGGTCCTGCGTTCCACCCGACCCCGTGACGGCACAGGTAATGAAAACGTCTTTATTCATCTCAAGTGGCATTTCGCGCCCTCCAAAATCCAAAACATTGCCCAGCGCCCGCGCATCAGGCTTTCCCTCGCAGCCTGCCACCTCTTGCGTCTTTCACTTTTCACAATACGATGCCTATTTTATGAAAAGCGCCAATACCGTAAAATTCTCCGCCTCTGGCATGTCCCCCGGAAAACCCCGGATCACTCCGCTTGAAACGGCGGTTCTGGTCCTTGATGACACAAATATGCTGGCGCTCGCCGCCACGGTTGACCCCATGCGCGCCGCCAACCGCCGCGCGGGGCGGCCGCTGTTCCATTGGCACTTTATCACTGCAACTGGCCGCCCTGCCCGCCTGACTGCGGGTCTCGATGTGCCCGGTCCCGCGCTCGCCTCCCTTGATCGCGCCGATCTGGTCCTCGTATGCGCCTCATTCCGCTCGACAACCCAAGCCACCCCAGCCCTTTGCGCGGGCTTGCGGCGCCTCGCACAATCCGGTGCCACCATGGCAGGGATCGACGGCGGCCCTTGGGTCTTGGCCCGCGCAGGCCTGCTGGACGGTCACGCCGCTACGGTGCACTGGGAAGACCTCGACAATTTCGCCGCGACGCATGACCGGATCGACGTACGCCCAGACCGGAGTGTCATTTCAGGCCCCCGCCTGACGGCAAGCGGTGCCGCCCCTGCGCTTGAAATGATGCTCGATCTAATCACCCGTCATCACGGTGCCGCCTTGTCTCGCGAAGTGGCCAATGCCTTTCTTTACGACCCGCCCCCCGCCCGACCACAAAGCCGTCACGCAACGGCAGCTCTTGCGCCCAAAGACGCTGCAGTTGTTCAAACTCTTGCTATGATGGAAGAAACGCTCGCCGATCCCCTGCCAATCCCCGACTTGGCCAAACGTGCAAACCTTTCATCGCGGCGTCTCGAAGCGCGCTTTCAAGCTGCCCTTCGCCAATCGCCACAAGACACCTACCTTGCCTTGCGCCTCACAGAAGCCCAACGCCTTGCCCAAGACACCGACCTGCCTGTTGCACTTATTGCCTCCAGCACCGGCTTTGCCTCGCAATCAAGCTTTGCGCGTGCATTCAAACTGCGCTTCGGCACCTCCGTCCGCGCTTTGCGTCGGGGGGAACCATAAGTGCAAAGGCGAATGAAACGTTAGACGGGGCCGTCTGCCCCCGCCCTGCGTTGTTTGGGTTTAAGTCCGAACTCCGGCGAACCGCATCTGCCAATCTTCTCGCTGTTCGTCTGAAATTTTTGCGAAAAGCACTTCTGGCACCACGAATGCGTGACCCGCTGGCAAGGAATGCAGCGCTTCCACCATATCCGTCGGCCAATCGGCGTTTTGGGCATTCATGGCGGTGAGCATGGTCGTTGATGCATCTGGAATGAAGGGCGCGGCGAGGTTTGCATAAAGCCGGATCAGGTTCAGCCCCAACCGGGTTTGCATTGCGGCCTTTTCCGGGTCCTCCTTAAAGGTCACCCAAGGTGCTGCGGATTGCAGATACTCATTTCCCAACACCCAGATTGCGCGCAACTCGGCGGCGGCCTTGCGAACCTCTTTATCGTCCATGAAGGTTTCATACGCCGAAAGGCGAGACTTCAGCGCCTCGGCCAGCCCGTCTTCCTGCGGGCCCCAAGTGCCACCTTCTGGAACGGTTTCGCCAAACTTCGAGCGGCAAAACTTCGTGATACGGCTCACAAAATTTCCCAAGACATCCGCTAGGTCTTTGTTCACAGAGGCTTGGAAGTTTTCCCAAGTAAACTCCGCGTCCGATGTTTCTGGGGCATGGCTGAGCAGCCACCAGCGCCAATAGTCGGAGGGTAGGATTTCCAATGCCTGATCCATGAACACGCCGCGACCGCGCGAGGTGCTAAACTGGCCACCATCATAGTTGAGGTAGTTAAAGGATTTGATGTAATCCACCAGCTTCCATGGCTCGTTCGACCCCAAGATCGTCGCGGGGAAACTCAGCGTGTGGAAGGGCACGTTATCCTTACCCATGAATTGGGTGTAAGTGACATCGGCGGCCCCTTTGTCGGTGCGCCACCAGCGCTCCCAATCTGCGCCTTTTCCGGCATCCACCCATTCTTGGGCGCAGGCGATATATTCAATCGGTGCGTCAAACCAGACATAAAACACCTTGCCATCCATGCCCTGCCACGGAGCGTCGGCAAATTGAGCGGGCACACCCCAAGCAAGGTCACGCGTAATGCCGCGGTCTTGCAGCCCATCCCCATCGTTCAGCCATTTCTTGGCGATTGAGGTCGAGAGCACGGGCCAATTTGTCTTGCCGTCGATCCACGCTTCAAGATCGCCTTTAAGGGCGGACTGACGCAAATAAAGATGTTTGGTCTCGCGCAGTTCAAGGTCTGTAGACCCAGAGACCGTTGATCTTGGATTAATCAAGTCGATTGGGTCCAATTGCTTGGTGCAATTGTCACATTGATCGCCCCGAGCACTCTCAAAGCCGCAATTCGGGCAAGTTCCCTCAATATAGCGATCAGGAAGGAAGCGGCCATCGGCCACAGAATACATCTGTTGCTCCGTGACCTCGCGGATCAATCCAGCTTCTCCCAATCTGCGCGCCATATGTTGGGTCAAAGCTTTGTTTTGAGCAGAAGAAGAGCGCCCGAAGTGGTCAAAGGAAAGGCGAAACCCACTGGCAATTTCCGCCTGTACCGCATGCATTTCGGCACAATAGTCTGCAACAGGCTTGCCTGCTTTGGCAGCAGCAAGTTCCGCTGGGGTGCCATGCTCATCGGTGGCACATAAAAACAGCACTTCATGGCCACGCCCGCGCAGATATCGCGCGTAAAGGTCGGCGGGCAATTGCGACCCTACGAGATTTCCCAAGTGTTTGATGCCGTTGATATAGGGAATGGCGGAGGTGATGAGGTGACGTGCCATGGATCTACACTTATCCCGAATTTGTTTTGCCCCTCCTAGCGCAGCGCGTGCCAAACTGCCAGAGGCGAGGCAGGTTCAGCGCGGCGGTTTGTCGGTGCCTTCATCCCGCATCCGCCCCAAAAGTCGTCCGATCAGAAAACTGGTGCGTGGCGAATAGACATAGGGCGTCCGCGCACCAAGCGTCGGGCGCGCCCGCATCCGAGCAAAGCCAAAGAGGATGAGCGCGGCATGGCCTGCGGAAATCATCACAAATAGCGCAGGCGGGCCAAAACTCTCAATCAACAAGGACGCAAGCAGAGGCGAGGCTATGGCACCCACCGCATACCAAAACATCAGCGCCGCCGAAAGTTCAACGCGCTGCTCAGGTGTCGCAAAGTCATGCGCGTGAGCGGCTGCAACCGAATAGAGCGGGAAGGTCATAAAGCCAAATAAGCCTGTTGCAACCAGTAGTGCCGCAAGGCCAGAGCCAGAGATACTAGCAGACAAAGCACAAGAGAGGATTGCCGCAATAGACAACCCGATCAGCACATGACGGCGGTCGTTTTTGTCAGCGAGCCAGCCAACAGGATATTGTGATAACGCCCCCCCGGCAACGTAAGTCGCCAAAAACCACGCGATTTGCTCTGGGTTCAGCCCAACCTCTTGACCATAGACCGGTCCGATCATCCGAAAGCTGCCAGAGGTGAGGCCCGAGACAACCACGGCGGCCACGGCCAGAGGTGACATTGCAATTGCCAGCCCCGGACGCAAGCGCGGCGCTTGGGGAATTTCGGGTTGGCTCTCGCGGGTCAGCGTCAGTGGCAAGATTGCCGCGCAACAGATCAAAGCGATGAGCATGTAGGAGGCATAGGCGGCGGGTGCGAGCACAGAGATCAGCATCTGCGACAAAAGAGAGGCCGAGATATCCGTTACCCGGTAAAGCCCCATCGCCCGGCCCCGCGTCTCATTGGTCACCCGCGCCTGCAGCCAAGCTTCAATCACTGTGTAACATCCGGCAATGCAAAGTCCGGTGCCGATCCGCATCACGGCCCAGGCCGTAGGGTTGACCAAAAGCATGTGAGCCAGAAGCGCGATTGCGCCAATCGCGGTAAAGGCGGCAAACGCCCGCGAATGCCCGACGCTCCCCATCAAGCGCGGCGCCCCCCAGCAACCAATAAAGAAGCCAAAGAAATGCGCCGAGCCCAAGAGCCCGATTTCAGCCTTGGAAAACGCCAGCGCAAGCCCCGAGAGCGCATCCAAAGGGCCAACGCTGCCCATCGAGATTTGCAACAAGATGACCGACAAGAAGAGTGAGCCGAAGGACAAGAACAGATGCATAATGCAACGCTACGGCGCAGTTGCAGGCGGCGCCACGCCAAAAGCGACATTCTCGACAAGAACCATCCCGCGCCCTTCCGGCGACAATCGCAAACGATATCGCGGCTGAGAGCCAAGCCCACGGGCGCGCAAACAAGCGAACCACCAAGAAAGCGGCTCCGCGGAAGGTAAATCGAGCCGCAGCCCGCTTGCCGGAACCCCTGTCGCCCTTCCATGTGCAGGCTCCATCTGCCAGCGGCTTTCAACCCCCGGCGCACCACCATCTTCAGGCGTCAAGATGAGCACAAGCGGTGCCACAGGGCGTGTGGCCTCTGCGGCAAGATGCAAGCGCCGCACCGGGGTCATCGCGGGTGGGCTTGGGAATTCCGCGACGACAGCCCCCAGATGTCCTGAGCGCACCGCTTCTTCCATAGCCCAAAGCGCGTCTTCCGCGCGCTCCGCCGTGACAAAAATCATCCGGCCAGGGGCAATCAGCGCGGCCAAACCATCGGTGTTCAAAACCGTCCCACCATGCAGCATGGAAATCCATAACACCGGCCCCTGTGTTTGCCCGGCCAGCCACAGCCCTGCCCGCACTCGAGCAGATCCGCAAATTTCATGCACCCGCGCCAAAGCCAGTCGCACCCCCGGTGCGGGCTCGAAACTGGCCTGCCCCCGTCGGCTCATTGGCATTGGGTGACGGCCCGGATTCAGATGCAGATTCGGCATGTCCCATTCTATTTTGTTCTCTAAATGTTCTCAAGCCCTCCGCAAAGCTTCCCAAAAGGCCAAAAAACAGATGACCCACAAAGCCTCACATGCAAATATTCAAATGCAAAAATAGAAACAAACCTATGGGAGGACACCATCATGAAACATCTCATCCTGAGCGCTGCACTCACCGCCGCCGCTCTTTGTGCCCCGCTGGCCGCTCTGGCAGACGGAAAAACCCATCACGTCGCCGTCCATGTCGATCAAAATGATCCACAAGTGCTGAATATGGCGCTGAACAACGTGCAGAACTTGACCAAATATTACGAATCCCAAGGCGATACAGCGATCGTCGAAGTCGTGGCCTACGGGCCGGGCCTGATGATGTATGTAAAAGACAAAAGCCCTGTTGCCGAACGGATCAAAGCAATGGCCATGGAAAGCGACAATGTTTCCTTTGCCGCCTGTGGCAACACCCTCAAAGCCATGAATGCCAAAGCAGGCCAAGAGGTTGCGCTTCTCGAAGAAGCGACTGTCGTTCCCTCGGGTGTCGTGCGCCTCGTCGAGCTGCAAGAGGCAGGTTATACCTACATCCGCCCCTGACATGGCGTGATTTTCTTCTTGGGAAATACCCTCAGGCAGAATGAGGAAGGGGCTGCCTGCCCCTTCCCTAAAGCCCAAGGGATCAAATCAAACTTATGGTGTCTCATCCGGGTCGGGCTGACCAATACCACGAAAGATGCGGCGGAACGGCAAAGCCCAAAGAAACCCCAATCCGACATAAACCAAAAACTCCAGCCAGATAGGCGGGCGCTCAAGCCAGTTCACCAGACTGACGGCCACAACAACATAAAGCGGCAGCCCAATGACAAGAATAAGCAAGGCCAAGCGCTTGCGAGCTTTGTAGGTCAACGCCATAAGTTCCTCCTGCCCGATCAATCCGCGAAGGGGTCTGTAACGAGGATCGTATCATCGCGTTCGGGCGAGGTAGAAAGTAGCGCGACAGGGCAATCAATCAATTCTTCGATCCGGCGGACATATTTGATTGCCGCGGCAGGCAAGTCGGCCCAGCTGCGTGCACCTTCGGTTGATTGCGACCAGCCTTCGATCTCTTCGTAGATTGGCTTGCACCGCGCTTGCTGATCGGCCGCCGTGGGCAGGTAATCAAGCCGCGCCCCATCCAGATCATAGCCCACGCAGATTTTCAGCGTCTCAAACCCGTCCAAGACGTCGAGTTTGGTCAACGCGATGCCGTTCACCCCGGAAACCGCGCATGTCTGGCGCACCAAAGCTGCATCAAACCACCCGCACCGACGCTTGCGTCCGGTGACCGTGCCAAACTCATGGCCGCGCGTTCCCAGTCTTTCACCATCCGCGTCTTTCAGCTCGGTTGGAAACGGGCCTTCCCCGACACGGGTCGTATAGGCTTTCACAATGCCCAAGACATAGCCGATGGCCCCCGGCCCCATGCCCGTTCCCGCAGCCGCTTGTCCGGCCACCACGTTTGAAGACGTGACAAAGGGATAGGTTCCGAAGTCGATGTCCAACAGCGAGCCCTGCGCGCCCTCAAACAAGATCCGCTTTCCCGCCTTGCGCTTTTCGTTCAGCACCTTCCAGACTGGGGCCGCATATTTCAAGATTTCCGGTGCAATCTCCACCAGCTTCGCAATGATCGCATCACGATCGATCTCGGAAATGCCCAAACCTTTGCGGAGCGGATTATGATGTTGCAACGCCCGGTCCACCCGGGCCTCCAGTGTTGCCCGGTCCGCCAAGTCTGCCACTCGCACCGAACGCCGACCGACCTTGTCTTCATAGGCCGGGCCAATACCGCGCCCCGTCGTGCCAATCTTTGTGCCTGCAGACGCTGCTTCTTCCCGCGCCCGGTCCAGTTCCCCATGAAACGGCAAGATCAGCGGCGTATTTTCCGCAATCATCAGCGTTTCAGGATTAATCTCCACACCCTGCGCGCGGATCTTTTCGATCTCCGACACCAGATGCCAAGGATCCAAGACCACACCATTGCCGATCACCGACAATTTGCCGCCCCGCACCACACCCGATGGCAAGGCGTTCAACTTGTAGACCTTGCCATCAATCACCAGCGTATGGCCTGCATTGTGACCGCCCTGAAAGCGGCAGATCACGTCCGAGCGCTCGCTCAGCCAGTCCACGATCTTACCTTTGCCTTCGTCGCCCCATTGAGCGCCCACGACGACTACGTTTGCCATATGCCTCGGTCCTTCCGGAATGTGGTTTCAAACCCGCGTCGATATAGCCGCCCCGCGCGCGGTGTTAAACCGGAAATTCATCGCCGCGCGCCGATGTCGCCCTTTGTGCCGCAGTCTGTGCCGTTTCACCTTGAGGTAAGGCGTACAGGCGCGCCATGAGGCGTATGCAAATAGGCCTCCGCCCAAGCATGACGCAAAGCCTCTACTGCTCCCGGTTCTGCCAAACCTTGCTCAGCCAGCAGCCCTTCCAAGGCCCCCAGCCATGCCTCCCAATAATCCGCGCCGCCATCCAGAGCGCCACGCGCCCCGCGTCGCGTGGCCAGTTCCGAACCAAACCGCTCCGCCCATTGCGGCCAACTATAAGCCCCACGCGCATTCAAATGCACTGTCAAAGCAAAGGCTTGTGCGTGCCATGGCTCCGAAAACGGTGGTGCTTCTATTGGGACTGTCGCGCAAGTGCTCATGCGACAGCCTCCAGATAACTTTCCCAAAGATCCGCCGTCACTTCATCTCCGGGGCGCTCCGCCACGCCCCAGACATCTTCAGCCCGAAACACCACAGTATAAAGCGGCTCAGGCGCCTCCCCCAATCCATGTGCATTGGCATCAGGCAAGACATGCGCGCCGTGGCACGCCAAGATCCTGCCGGGAACTCCGGCGAGGTAGCCCGGCAAACGCGTATGACCTCCCGCGACCAACACATTGCGCGCAGGACGCCGCGCCCGAACCCGTGCGCCCGTTCGAAAACCGGGCATTTGGCGCGCCTCCCGCTCAGTTGGCCCCCCCTGTGCCAAAACATTTGCCACGCGATCCGCGGTCAAACAACGCCCCGCCAATGCGCTGACTTCAGAGGATTTTCCCTCCGCCAACTCGGCGCGCGTCACAACGCCCTTGCTCACCAAAAGATCAGCCAAAGCCGCAAGCCACTTTTCGTAATAGGAAAATCTTGTGTAATCCTTTGGACCCAAAAGTTCCCGCGCATGACGAGATGTATCCAACGTCCATTGCCCCAGTCCGCCCGCAGCCAAGGTCACTGCCAAAGCCCGCGCATGCCATGCCTCTTTGAAAACGGGCTCGTCAGGGTCAAAAGGCACTGGCCCATCCCCCCGCCGTCCCCCCATGTCATGCACCCGGCTCATGGCGTCCCCCGCACTAGGCCCGTGCCCACCATCGAATCGCGCGTCACCAGTGCCGCCAACTCCAGCTCGCTCATTCCCTCGGTGATGTCCGGCCGCATCGGGATCACCAGATACCGCATTTCAGCCGTCGAATCCCAAACGCGCACGCTTTGCCCCTCAGACAGATGCACCCCAAACTCTGCCAAGACCGCACGCGGCTCGCGGACCACCCGCGCCCGATAGGCGTCAGATTTATACCATCCCGGCGGAATCCCTAGTAATGGCCAAGGATAACATGAGCATAGCGTGCAAACGATCACGTTATGCTGCGTCTGTGTATTCTCCACAGCGGTAATGTGCTCGCCCTGACGGCCATAAAACCCCAACTCTGCCACGACAGCCGTCGCATCCGCCAACAGACGCGCCTTGAATGCAGGATCGGCCCATGCCTTTGCCACCACCAAGGCCCCATTCTGTGGCCCAATGCGATTTTGATAGGTGTCGATGATCTCATCCAAGGCAGCGGGATCGATCAAACCCTTCTCCGTCAGCAATGTCTCGAGGGCCTTGACGCGCAAAGCGGGCTCAGGCGGCAAAACCGCGTGGTCATGGTCATGATCGTGGTGGTGGTGGTGATGATGATCATGCGGCTCGTGTTCATGAGCCTCATGCGGATCGTCTGGCGGGGGGGCGTGCGTGTGTGACATGCCACAATCATGCGCCGCGACAATCAATCCGTCCAGCAAAACGCGAGAGGGGTTGCGGCCCGCCCCCTTCGGGTCTAGATACCCCGCGTTGTCGAGATGTAGAGAGACCCTATGGAAAACGTCGTCCTCACCATCCACCTGTTGCTGGCGCTGTCGTTGATCGGCGTCGTGCTCCTTCAGCGGTCTGAAGGCGGCGGCCTTGGGATGGGTGGCGGTGGCGGTGGTGCCATGTCTGGCCGTTCGGCCGCAACTGCGCTTGGCAAAGTCACATGGGCCTTGGCTGCGGCATTTATTGCCACATCGATTGCCCTGACGATCTTGGCAGCAGAAAAATCTGCCGGCGCATCGGTGCTCGACCGGATCGGAACGCCTGCTCCAGCCACAGAAGCTCCGCTGGTGCCACAGGGCGATCTGCTGCCCCCGGCGTCTGGTGACGCAGGCCCACAGGCTCCGAAAGCCGACTAATCGCGCCTACTAGCCATTGAGGAACATCCCCCGCCTGCAACACCATGTTGCGGTCATCTTGCGGGGGATGCAAAAATAATCTATGTCGTGAGTCCCGTGGTACTGCGGTCTTTTTAAAAGACCGCCCGGGCCTCATTTGACCGAATCGGACCAACGGGAGGCCTCACAATGGCGCGCTATATCTTCATCACAGGCGGTGTGGTTTCTTCCCTTGGCAAAGGCCTCGCCTCTGCGGCTTTGGGCGCCCTCCTGCAAGCACGCGGCTTTTCCGTGCGCCTCCGCAAACTTGATCCCTATCTCAACGTCGATCCCGGCACGATGTCACCCTTCGAACATGGCGAAGTTTTCGTCACTGACGACGGCGCAGAAACCGACCTCGACTTGGGGCATTACGAGCGCTTCACCGGGGTGGCCGCCCGCAAGACCGACTCGATCTCATCAGGCCGGATCTATTCCAACGTGCTCGAAAAAGAGCGCCGCGGTGATTACTTGGGGAAAACCATCCAAGTCGTCCCACATGTCACCAATGAAATCAAAGACTTCCTCCGCATCGGTGGAGATGAAGTGGATTTCATGCTCTGCGAGATCGGCGGCACAGTCGGCGACATCGAAGGCCTGCCCTTCTTTGAGGCAATCCGCCAATTCATCCACGAACGCCCCCGCGGCGAATGCATCTTGATGCACCTCACCCTTCTGCCCTACCTCGCCGCGTCCGGAGAATTGAAAACCAAACCCACCCAGCACTCGGTCAAGGAGCTGCAATCCATCGGTCTTGCTCCCGATGTGCTGGTCTGTCGTTCAGAACACGCCATCCCCGAGCGGGAACGCGAGAAAATCGCGCTCTTCTGCAACGTTCGCAAAGAAGCCGTCATCCCGGCCTACGATCTGGCCTCGATCTACGAAGCCCCCTTGGCCTATCATGGCGAAGGCCTCGACCAAGCTGTGCTGGACGCCTTCCAGATCAGCCCCGCGCCCCGTCCCGATTTGCGGAAATGGGAGGATGTCGTTGACCGTATCCGTAACGTCGATGGCGCGGCAAATATCGCAATCGTTGGCAAATACACCCAACTCGAAGACGCCTATAAATCGATCAAGGAGGCCCTCGTGCATGGGGGCATGGCCAATCGCGTCAAGGTCAATGTGTCATGGGTTGATGCCGAAGTCTTTGATACGGAAGACGCCGCACCACACCTCGAAGGCTTCCATGCCATCCTCGTGCCGGGCGGCTTCGGCGAACGCGGCACAGAAGGCAAGATCAAAGCCGCCGAATTCGCCCGTACCCGGAACATCCCTTACCTTGGTATTTGCCTCGGCATGCAAATGGCGGTGATTGAAGCCGCCCGGAACGTTGCAGGCGTGGCGCGCGCAGGCTCCGAGGAATTTGACCACGAAAAAGGCGAAAAACGTTTTGAACCCGTGGTTTACCACCTCAAGGAATGGGTGCAGGGCAACCATGTAGTCGAGCGCAAACTGGGTGATGACAAGGGCGGCACCATGCGCTTAGGGGCCTATAATGCGACGCTGACACCCGGCTCAAGAGTGGCCGACGTTTATGGAACCACCAAAATCGAAGAGCGCCATCGCCACCGCTACGAGGTCGACATTCGCTACCGTGAAAAACTGGAAACCTGCGGCTTGGCTTTCTCCGGCATGTCCCCCGATGGCCGCTTGCCGGAAATCGTCGAATGGAAAGACCACCCTTGGTTTATCGGCGTTCAGTTTCACCCGGAACTGAAATCCAAACCCTTCGACCCCCATCCCCTGTTCCGCGACTTTGTCCGCGCCGCAGTGGAAACCTCGCGCTTGGTCTGAGGCTGTCAGGGGGCGCTGCCCCCTCGGCCTCCGGCCTCACCCCCGGGATATTTTTGTCAAAGAGAACAGAAGGCCGGGCGCGCCGTCACTTCAGGCGGCTCCACGTCTGACCGTAGCAGGCAGGCCCTTTGCACCCCGTGACGCGCAGATTATTGCCGTTCAGCTCCATCGTGGCGCGTGCCTTCATGTTGAGGGACGCGACCTGAACAACGCCATTGCCGTATTTTTCGCCTCCGGCAGCTTCCATATCCCAAAAGAGATGTTTTCCGATATTCGGCGTTTTTACTTCCTTGCCCGAAAGGTCAAAAGCCTTGAGCACCGTGCCGCAGATTTTGGTACCGCATTGCGACACTTGGATATGGCTCACAAGGTCCTTGCGATCAGGCTGTGTTTTCCACACCCCTTCTACAGGGTCGGCGACAGCAAAAGCAGGGGCTGCGACAAGAAACAAGGCGAAAAAAAATTTCATGACGCAATCCTGAATTGAACACTTTGGGGTTCGAATAGCATGAAACGAAAGATGCCTCCAGCCAAGTGACAGGAGGCATCGGCAAGTCCTCGCCGAAGCGGAGCTGTGAGGGATCAGTTCAGCCGCTGCCAGGTTTGTTTGGAGCAGATCAACCCGCCCGCAACGCAGCCGGCAAGTTTGAGCGTGGCCCCGTTCAACTCGATTTTGCCGAGATAGATTTTGTCATTCGAGGGTCGCCAGACTTCTCCCTCGTATTTGCCACTCGACGTGGGTTTCATCCCCCGTACAAGCGCCTTGCCCAAATTGGGTGATTTGTATTCGCCCCCATCATTGAAGGTCTTTACAATGGTGCCACAAATCGCATCACCGCAGGGTGACATTTTGACATGGGCATAGGCTCCATCGTCAGGTTGCGTCTTCCATACGCCCTCGACTGGATCAGCCAAGGCGGCCGTCGCGGCAGTCACGGCGAAAATTGCCGCCAAAATCCCTTTTTTCATTGGTCGATCCTCCCTGGATACCAACTTTACCCTGCCAAAGAATCTCTCTCACAATCAAGGGTGACGATGGGTCATTTGCATTCAACCTGTCTGCGGGCTAAGGGGAGCAAAACTCAGGAGCTCTCCCATGATCCTTTATCCCGCGATCGACCTCAAAGACGGCAAGGCCGTGCGTCTTTACAAAGGCGCGATGGATCAGGCGACTGTATTCAACGAAGATCCCGCCGCGCAGGCGATGGAGTTTGTAGAGGCGGGCTGTGCCTGGCTGCATTTGGTCGACTTGAACGGGGCCTTTGCAGGCGAGCCGGTGAATGCCGCCCCTGTTGAAGAGATCTTGCGCCGTACAAAAGTGCCCGCGCAACTCGGGGGGGGGATCCGTGACATGGCCACCATTGAGCGCTGGCTCTCCAAAGGATTGGCCCGCGTCATCTTGGGAACCGTGGCAGTCGAGAACCCCAGCTTGGTGCGGGAGGCGTGCCGCGCCTTTCCCGGCCATGTCGCGGTGGGCATAGACGCACGCAAGGGCATGGTCGCGACCAAAGGTTGGGCCGAAGAGACCAACGTCACCGCCACCGATCTCGCCAAATCCTATGAGGATGCTGGCGTGGCGGCGATCATCTACACAGATATCAACCGCGATGGCGCGATGCAGGGACCCAATATTGACGAAACCGCCGCCTTGGCGCGGGCGGTCTCCATCCCGGTCATTGCCTCTGGTGGCGTGTCTTCGCTGGCAGATCTGATTGCATTGCGCGATTGTGGCGCAGAGCTGAATGGCGCGATTTCAGGCCGGGCGCTGTACGATGGGGCGATCGATCTCGCGACGGCGCTTGCGGCATTGAAGGCCTGACCGGATGTTGGATGCCGCGCTCGCCGCCCTCACTTTGAGCGCGCCGCTTTTTGCCGCCCTAGCCATTTGGCGCGTGTTGCCCGGCATGTTGCGCTGGCTTTGCGTCGTGCCATTCCTCAATGCCTGCCTTCATGCGGTATTTCTTGTCGCCGAGTTTGCCTGCGAGGGAGGCTTCGAAGGCCCATGGGGCAATTGCCGCCCTTCGATCGCGTTTATCGTCAATCCAATGCGCGATATTCTCTTTGCGAACCTCACGGTGCTTTTCCTGCTCACTCCGGGTCTGTTGATCCTTGCAGGCATCGGTTGGCTGGTCCGTCGTGAGAAACACAGCACCTGAACGCACCTTGGGCAATCCGTGAAAACGCCTCGACAGATATGGCCGGACGCACGTGGCATCTTGCCCCTCCTTTGAGGACGGCGCAGTCCTTCATCATCACCGCATCGCTGGGCGCATCTGTCGATATCCCGTCACAGCCGCTTCGGTCTTACGCGTCGTCTTGGTCGTGATCATCCGCATCAACAGGTTTCCTTTGACAAAGGCCGTTCGCCTTGGCCGCAGTGACTGGCCAAACCCTTGCGTTCACGCTAGACCCCACAACAGCCAGTGAGGACGTCGCCTATGCTGAAAACCCGTCTGATCCCTTGCCTCGACGTGGCCGATGGCCGTGTGGTCAAAGGCGTGAACTTCCTCAACCTCCGCGACGCGGGTGACCCGGTGGATGCCGCGCGCGCCTATGACGCCGCAGGTGCGGATGAGATTTGCTTTCTCGACATTCATGCCACCCACGAAAATCGTGGCGTTATGCTCGATGTGGTCACGCGCACGGCTGAACAATGCTTTGTCCCACTCACAGTCGGTGGCGGCGTTCGCACGGCCAGCGATGTGCGAAAACTGCTGCTCGCAGGTGCCGATAAAGTCAGCTTCAATTCCGCAGCTGTTGCCAATCCCGATGTCGTAGCCGAAGCCGCTGACCACTTTGGCTCCCAATGTATCGTCGTCGCCATCGACGCCAAAACCGTCAGCCCCGGCAAATGGGAAATCTTCACCCATGGCGGGCGCAAACCCACAGGCATCGACGCCATCGAATTTGCCCGCCTTGTTGCCGCAAAAGGCGCGGGCGAAATATTGCTCACGTCAATGGATCGCGACGGCACGAAGGGCGGCTATAACCTGCCTCTCACGCGCGCCATCTCGGACGCGGTGGATATCCCGGTCATTGCCTCTGGCGGCGTGGGTACGCTGGACCACTTGGTTGAGGGTGTCACTCTTGGCGGCGCGTCTGCTGTGCTTGCCGCCTCAATCTTTCACTTCGGCGAATTCACCATAGCCGAGGCAAAGGCCCATATGGCCGCGAATGGCATTCCCATGAGGATGGACGCATGACGCTCGACGATCTCGCCCAAATCATTGCTGCCCGCGCCAGCGCCGACCCAGACACAAGCTGGACCGCGAAACTCCTCGCCAAAGGCCCGGAAAAATGCGCCGAGAAATTTGGCGAGGAAGCGGTAGAAGCCATCATCGAAGCCGTCAAAGGCGACCGTGCCCGCCTCACTTCCGAAGCCGCTGATGTGCTTTTCCACCTGCTCGTGATGCTTCGCGCCCGCGATGTGGAACTGTCAGATGTCATGGCAGAACTCGCCCGCCGCCAAGCGACATCCGGGATCGCGGAAAAAGCTGCGCGCGGCTGAGCGATGGGATTTCTTGATGTCACATCATCGCTGACAGGGCGCCGCTGGGTCGGCCCCGCACCCGAGATTGAGCGTCAAGCCGAGGCGATCCGCCAAGAGACTGCGTTACCCCTGCCCCTCTGCCTCACGCTCGCTCGCCAAGGTGTCGCCCCGCACGAGGCGTCAGGCTACCTCGAGCCGCAACTGCGCGACCTCCTCCCCGATCCGCACCGCCTAAAGGACATGGACCGCGCCGCGCAGCGCTTTCTTCTTGCTGTGCAGACCCGACAACGTATTGCGATCTTTGCGGATTACGACGTCGACGGCGGCGCTTCTGCCGCGCTTTTGCTATGGTGGCTTCGCACCATGGGCCGCGACGCAACCCTCTACATTCCTGACCGAATAGACGAGGGCTACGGCCCAAACGTTCCTGCCATGCAGGCTTTGGGCCAAGCTCATGACCTGATCATCTGCGTTGATTGCGGCACGCTCTCGCATGACCCCATTGCCGCTGCCGGATGCGATGTGATCATTCTCGATCACCACTTGGGCGGCGAAACCCTTCCCACGGCTCTGGCCTGCGTCAACCCCAACCGCCAAGACGAAAACGGCGAGCTCGGTCATCTCTGTGCGGCCTCTGTCACCTTCCTGATGCTGGTGGAAGCCAATCGCCAACTGCGCGCCGCAGAGGCAACAGGCCCCGATCTGATGGCGCTTCTCGATCTGGTGGCTCTCGCCACTGTTGCCGATGTGGCTCCCCTTATTGGTGTCAATCGCGCTTTGGTGCGCCAAGGCCTCAAAGTCATGGCGCGCCGCGAGCGTCCAGGGATTGTCGCCCTAGCCGATGCCGCGCGGATGAACCGTGCCCCCGACACCTATGCGCTCGGCTTTCTCTTGGGGCCCCGCGTCAACGCAGGCGGGCGGATCGGCAAAGCTGACATGGGCGCACGTCTGCTCGCCACAGCCAATCCACAAGAAGCCCGCGACCTCGCACAAGTGCTCGATACGCTCAACACCGAACGGCGTGACATTGAAACTGCTGTGCGCGACGCCGCCCTTGCACAGGCCACCGCCCGCGGCCTCGATGGCCCGCTGGTCTGGGCCGCAGGCGAAGGCTGGCACCCCGGCGTCGTCGGGATCGTAGCCGCACGACTGAAAGAGGCCACCAACCGCCCCGCTGTCGTCATTGGCCTGGATGGGAACGAAGGCAAAGGCTCAGGTCGATCCGTCGCAGGTGTCGACCTTGGCGCCTCCATCCAACGCCTCGCCACCGAGGGCTTGCTGCTCAAAGGGGGGGGGCATCGCATGGCCGCAGGCCTCAGCCTGACAAGAGACCAACTCGAGCCCGCCATGGCCCGCTTGGCTGATCTCCTCGCCAAACAAGGCGCAGGCTCCACAGGCCCCGCCGACCTCCGCCTCGACGGCCTCCTGATGCCCAAAGCTGCCACACCCGAGCTTGTCGCAGATCTCGAACGCGCAGGCCCCTACGGCCAAGGGGCCCCGGCCCCGCGCTTCGCCTTCCCGGATGTCGCCGTCTCCTTCGCCAAGAACCTCAGCGACAAACACCTCAAAGTCACGTTCACGGATGGCTTGAACACCCGACTGGAAGCCATCGCCTTTGGGGCAATGGATGGCCCCCTCGGCCCCGCCCTGCTGGCCCATAACGGCGCACGCTTTCATGTCGCGGGCAAAATCGAGATCAACGAATGGGGCGGACGACAAACAGTCCAACTCCGCCTAGACGACGCCGCCCCCGCGCAAAGCTAACCCCTCGCGCCCCAACCCCATCCATTCGCGCGCCCAAACGACCAACCCAACCTCATCCCATATCGCCAACCCGCTCAGAGCCATCGAAAAAATCTGCGAAGAATGTTGTTTACCCCCTTGCGGACCCCCGCTGGTTTTTCTAAACACCGCCTCACGCCAGCGTGGCCCGTTCGTCTATCGGTTAGGACGTCAGGTTTTCAACCTGAAAAGAGGGGTTCGACTCCCCTACGGGCTGCCACCTCTCCCCAGAATTATAACTCAGTCGATGGTTCAGGCGAGAAGCCCGCCTAAATCCGTCCGCCCCAAAACCATGCGTCCCCATGGGTCTCTATGCATCTGCGCGATGTTGGTCTCAAAACGTGGCATCGGTCTAATCTGCGAAACCAGCAAGGTAAGCATGGCGCGCATCGACCAGCGCCCAAAAGCCTCATGCGAATAGAGCCAAGGCCGACGACGCACCCCGCACTCGATTAGGGCCTCCAAATGTGCGACCAACCAAAACGACAACGACCTGGAGTGCCCCCACTGAATTGGTCCACCAACTGGGATAGAATTATCCCATTTCAGGAGGATCAGAGATGGCTGGAAAGAGAGACAAACCCGAAGAGATCGTGCTGAAGCTGCGGCAGGT
>Ga0102815_10000056_pt1 | contig 84235 bp, 79 predicted proteins | sample ColrivemetaGS759_FD_79113 | JGI IMG/M metagenome (GOLD analysis project Ga0102815, IMG submission 79113) | Estuarine microbial communities from the Columbia River estuary - Ebb tide ETM metaG S.759 | ecosystem: Environmental > Aquatic > Marine > Intertidal zone > Estuary | place: USA: Columbia... | reverse complement strand
CCGTCACCGCCGAACGGGCCTGATTGAGCAATTCCGCCAACTTGCCGCCCCGGAGGAAATGCACCCGACCAGCAACGCCCAACTCGGCGGAAAGCCGCGCAATCTCCTGCGCCAAGGGCGCGCACCCGTCTTCCAAAGGATGGGCTTTGAACACCAGATGATGATGCTTGGGCGCCCCTTCGGCGAATCCGCGCATCACGATCTCAAGGAACTCGCGCATCGAAGCAAACGGCGAATGCATGCGAAAGCTGGCATCATGTTCCAACTGCAACAGCGCCAAATGATAGGGAAATCCGCCATGCCGAATGCGCCGTGTCGCGATCCGGCGCTCGATACCATGAAACGGCATCAACAGCAGGTTTTTGACATGCTGGGCAAATTCTTGCCCGACGCTCTGTGCGCGATGTGGCTTGAACCCGCTGTAGGCGCGGTTCTGAAACAGCACAAACCAATGATAAAGCGCGCCATAAAACACATGCTGGCGCATGTCGCCCCAGCGTGCAGGCGGCAGCACCGTATCAAGATCCGAGCGCTCCAGCGCCGCAGTCATCTCTGCGACCGACATCCCCATCAGCCGCGAATGGCCGTTGGCTCCATTGCGCTCATAGGTCACCCAATAAGGCCGCAGATACCCTTCTTCAAACACATGCACCTTGAGGCCGCGGGCCTTTGCTACGCGAATGGCCGTGGCATGGATCGGGCGCGTGTCCCCATAAAGCACCAGATCGGTGACAGCTTTCTCGTCCAAGATCGCCGTCAGCGTCGCCTCCCATCCCGTCGCCTCGCCAGTGTAGGGGATGTACTGCGCGCGCGGCCGCCAAAACGCCCGGTCACCCGCGTTAAACCCCACACGCCATGTCTGCGCTCCCGCCTGTCGCAGCATCTGCGCCAATTGCTGAAAGAACGGCCCATGTGGACCCTGAAGAAACAAAAAGACAGGCATATTGGCGCCTTTGGGACTGGTGACCATGGGTTTGACCTTTGTTGCCGCGTTCTATCACGCATCCCGGGGCAAAAATAAGGCGCAATCGCCGCGTGCTTGCCTTGCGCGCCTGCGCGCCTTACCTCTCTGCCCAACATCACCATCTGCAACAGCGCAAAAGGGGCCCGTTATGTTCACAGGCATCATCACCGACATCGGCCGCATCGAAGCCATCGAAATGAAAGGCGACCTGCGCGCGCGGATCGGCACCGCCTATGACATGACCCGCGTCGATCTCGGGGCATCCATCGCCTGCGACGGCGTGTGCCTCACTGTGGTGGCAAAAGGGCAGGGCGCCGAGGCGGGGTGGTTTGACGTGGATATTTCGGCGGAAACGGTCTCAAAAACCAATCTCGACACTTGGGCGATGGGCCGGGCCGTCAATCTGGAGCGCGCGCTTCGGGTCGGCGATGAATTGGGCGGCCATATCGTTTCGGGCCATGTCGATGGCGTGGCCGAGGTTGTGGCCATGCAAGAAGATGGCGCATCCACCCGTGTCACCCTGCGCGCGCCGCAATCCTTGGCGCGCTTCATTGCCCCCAAAGGCTCGGTCGCGCTCAATGGCACCTCTCTCACGGTCAACGATGTCGCGGGCTGCGATTTCGGCATCAATTTCATTCCCCACACCAAGGCGCACACCACTTGGGGGCGCACGCAGGTCGGGGATCGGGTCAATCTCGAAATCGACACGCTCGCCCGCTATGTCGCCCGGCTCAGCGAAAGCCTTTAAGCTTTAGCGCCTTCGCCACTTTCACGCATGCGAATATCTTGTTGTGTTCGCTCCCAGCCGCTATCCTCGGATCAGCTGCGCCAAATTGGCCGTCAAGAATTTGTCTGGGAGGACGCTATGCTCATCAAACCAAACCGCCGCGATATCTTGCGCCTCGCGGCGATGGCCCCCGCCTTTGCGCTGCCCGCCCTTTCACTTGCCACCCCCGCCCGCGCGCAACTCGGCGCGCCCGGCATCGATAATCCCGCCCATTTCCACTTCACGATTGGCGCGGCCAAGATCACCATTCTGTCGGATGGCTTCTTTAGCATGCCCACCTCCGGCCTTGGCGTGAATGCCGATCCCAAAGAGGTGCAATCCCTTCTGGAGCAGCACTATCTCTCACCCACCGAAGGCTATTCGCATACCAATCACATGTATGTCGAATTGGGCGAGGCCAAGGTGCTTGTGGATGTGGGGTCTGGCACGCGCTGGCTCCCCACGGCGGGTCGGCTCTTGGCCAATATGGAGGCCGCAGGCATCTCGCCCGATGCGATCACCCATGTGGTCATCACCCATGCCCACCCCGATCATATCTGGGGCATCCGCGACGAATTTGACGAGGCAATCTTCCCGCAGGCGGAATATATCATCGGCGAGACCGAGCACAGCTATTGGACCCAAGACGGCCTTGTCGACAAAGTCGCCCCCGAAGCCCAGCAATTCGTCCTCGGAGCAGTCAATTCGATCGCGGCCGAAGGCGTCGAATGGACGCTGGCCGCCGAAGGCCACGAGGTTGCCCCTGGTATCCGGCTGATTTCCACTCCGGGCCACACGCCGGGCCATATGAGCCTAGTGGTCGAGTCGGAGGGAAAACAAGTCATGGCCCTTGGCGATTCGATGAGCCACGCCGTGCTTAATTTCGCGCATCCCGAATGGTTTAACGGCTTTGACAGTGACGGCGCACAAACCGTCGCCACCCGCCAAAGCCTGCTCGACATGGCCGCCGCAGACAAAATTGCCGTGCTGGGTTACCATTTTCCCTTCCCGGGCGTAGGCCATGTGCTCAAAGCAGGCGAGACATATGAATTCCTGCCCGCACTCTGGCAATTCCAAGGCTAACTTTCAAAATCTCACATCGCCCCGGCGCAGCCCCTTTGCGTCGTGGCGTTCCTCTGGTCTTGATCCCCGGCATGCGCTATCTCGCAAACAGAACTCGCGAGGAAAATCATGTCCGACAGCCTGCCATACGAAAAACCCGGCCCCGTCGAGGGCAGCTATTCCGATGCCATCTCTCCGATTGAAGAGATCATCGATGACGCGCGCAATGGCCGGATGTTCATCCTCGTCGATCATGAAGATCGCGAAAACGAAGGCGATCTGGTGATCCCGGCTCAAATGGCCACCCCCGCTGCGATCAATTTCATGGCGATGCACGGGCGTGGCTTGATTTGCCTCTCGATGACCTCCAAACGCGTCGAGCAATTGGGTCTGCCCTTGATGGCATCGCAAAACTCCTCGCGCCACGAGACCGCCTTCACCGTCTCCATCGAAGCGCGCGAAGGTGTCTCGACCGGGATTTCGGCCCATGACCGCGCCCTGACCATCGCCGTGGCCATCGATGCCGCCAAAGGCCCTGCCGATATTGCTACCCCCGGCCATGTCTTCCCGCTGCGTGCCCGCGACGGCGGCGTTTTGGTGCGCGCAGGCCATACCGAAGCCGCAGTGGACGTGTCGCGGCTTGCCGGGCTGAACCCCTCGGGCGTGATCTGCGAAATCATGAATGAAGACGGCTCGATGGCGCGTTTGCCCGACCTGATCGCATTCGCGCAAAAGCACGGGCTGAAAATCGGCACCATCTCCGATCTGATCTCCTACCGCCGCCGCAACGACAACCTCGTCAAGGTTGCGCGCGAAGAGCGGGTCGTTTCGGAATTTGGCGGCGAATGGACCCTGAAAGTCTATACCGACGAAACCATGGGCGCCGAACATCTCGTCTTGATCAAGGGCGATATCTCTGGCCCCGAACCTGTGCTCGTGCGGATGCATGCGCTTGATCCGCTCAAGGATTTTGCTGGCCTCGGTCCCAAGGGGCGCGCCTTTGAATATACCAATTCGATGATGCAAATCGCCGCCGAAGGGCGCGGCGTTGCCGTGTTGCTGCGCGACACGCAGATGAAGCTCGTCCAACCCCATGAAATCAGCCCCCAAACGCTGCGCCAATACGGCTTGGGCGCGCAAATCCTATCGTCTTTGGGCCTCAAGCGTATAGAATTGCTCACCAATTCTCCCCAGCCCAAAGTGGTCGGGCTCGATGCCTATGGTCTGGAAATCACCGGCACGCGCCGGATCAACGCGGAGTAATCCCATGGCTGGCCATGAAACACACTATATTCTCCCGCGCCCCAGCTTCGAGCGCCCGGTCAAGCTGCTGATTGTCGTGGCCCCTTACTACAAAGACATCGCCGATGATCTGGTCGCGGGTGCCAAAGCCGAGATCGAGGCCGTGGGCGGGCGTTGGGACCTGATCGAAGTGCCCGGCGCGCTGGAAATCCCCACAGCCATCGGCATCGCGGAACGGATGGCCAATTTCGACGGCTATGTCGCCTTGGGCTGCATCATTCGCGGCGAAACCACGCATTACGATACCGTTTGCAACGACTCGAGCCGCGGCCTGACCATGCTTGGCCTGCAAGGCCTGTGCATCGGCAACGGCATTCTGACGGTGGAAAATCGCAAACAAGCCGAAGTGCGCGCCGATACAAAAGATCAAAACAAGGGGGGCGGGGCTGCGGCTGCGGCCTTGCATCTTATCGCACTTGCTCGTAAGTGGGGCGCCGCTCGCAAGGGGGTAGGGTTTGTTCCTGCCGCCGATGACTACCGGATCGCGGGCCAACCGAAGGACACCCCCACGGCATGACCGACCGCACCGAGGCGCCTTCGGGCAATATGAAACGACGGATGCGCTCCGCCACCCGGCTCTATGCAGTGCAGGCGCTGTTCCAGATGGAACAGTCCGGGCAAGCGCATGACCGGGTCCGCCGCGAATTCCTCGACCATCGCTTCGGCGCCACGCTGGAAGGCGAGGAAATGCTCGACGGCGATGTGGAACTGTTTCACGACATTCTCGAGCAAGCGGTGAACTGGCAGGCCAAGATCGACCAACAAACCGACCGCGCTTTGGTGGCCAAATGGCCCATTGGCCGCATCGACCCCACTCTGCGCGCGCTGTTCCGCGCCGCCGGAGCCGAGTTCGTGCTCAAGGCGGCACCGCCCAAGGTGGTGATCAGCGAATATGTTGACGTCGCCCGCGCCTTTTTTCCGGATAGCAAAGAGCCCAGCTTTGTGAATGCCGTGCTCGACCATATGGCCCGCGAAGCACTCCCCGAAGCCTTTTGACGCAATCGGGCGGGGCACGCCGCTCATAGCGCGCGGCCCCCTTTGCCGGGGCCCGCGAGACTGCTCACATAGAATGACACAAAGCCGCAGGCCAAACCTCGCTTATAGCGTGTCAGAGGGCTTGCCCTTTTGAGGCACCCCGGTAGGCTCACGACAGGATCCACTCTTTCAAAGGGGCCATCTCATGCCAAAACTCGTGCGACTCTATATTGTAAACGTGGCCATCGGCTTCGGTATTGCGGCGGCATTCGTCGGCATGCTGCTTTGGTTTAATGTCGCGAACCTTTGGCATCTGGTCAGCCATTCTGACATGGGGTGGTTGGCCGTGGTCATCCTCTGGGTCGCCAATGGGATCGTGTTCGCCGGGGTTCAATTTGCCATTGCCGTCATGGGCATGGGCGAGGATGACGACGAGGGGCCGCGCGGCGGGAAACGTCAGCACACCGCACCGCAGCCCATTCGCGTCGAGGCGCTCGCGCCGCGGCACCGGGGCGCACCGCGCTCAGGGCGCTCAGGGCGCTAAGCTTTTCGATCTAGGAAAGTGGCGGGCCCGCAGCGGCCGTGGGGTGAATGATTCCCGAGGACCTGTGTGTACAGGTGGGCACCAGATATTCAGACCAGAGCCTGAACAGAGCCAGCTCCCTCGGAGATGCTTAAGGCCACCGGAATGTCACCGTTTCACGCGAAGAGCAGCACCCGCCGATCCCATAGGTAGGCGCGCGCAGGCGGCGTGGCAAGTGGGGGGCGGGGTATTCCCCTAGGCTTGTGTCATGTTCCCTTTTCGTTCATGGTGGCGCCATGACTGATCCCGGTGTTTCTTCATTGCTCCCCGGCCAGCGTTTGCAGCGCGGGGTCAGCCGCGCCTTGGCGGGCTTGGGATTTGCTTGCGTTGAGGAAGTAGTGCCCACGCCGGGGTTGCGCGTTGACGTGATGGCGCTCTCTGCCAAAGGCGAGATTTGGGTGGTGGAATGCAAGTCCTCGCTGGCGGATTTTCGCAGCGACAGCAAATGGCAGGGCTATCTGCCATGGTGTGATCGGTTTTTTTGGGCCGTTGCGCCCAGCTTTCCCAAAGACGTTCTGCCCGAGGGCAGCGGCCTCATTCTAGCAGATGCCTATGGCGCGGAAATTCTGCGACAAGCCCCGCTGGCGCCTGTGTCGGCGGCGCGGCGGCGGGCCTTGACGCTGCGCTTCGCGCATCATGCCGCGCGCCGTTTGCAAAGCGCGCGCGATCCCGCTGCGGGTTTGGGCGGCGATTAGCCCCCGATCAGCGCCCGGATACGGCGCGCGCCGCCTGTGCAGCGGCCATGATTTCTTCAGCGATTTCTTCGGCTTCTTCTGGCTCGAAATCCATCGGGACTTCGATCCCTTGCGCCTCGATAAACAGACGGACCATGCCGCGATCGGTGGGGCCGATTTGCAGGTTGGCTTCGACGTCGCGTTCGCTGTTGATCCCCATCGGACTCTCCTGATTTTGCAGGCATTTGGCTAGCCTGTTCCCCCTTGCTTGGCAAGAGGAGGCGCGGCAGGGTGTGTCTATGACCGAGATTGAGATCCGAGATTTGGCGACCGGAGATGCAGGCTGGCTTTTGCTGCGCCATGGCCAGCTTTATGCCCGCGATGAAGGCTATAATCTTGAATTCGAAGCCGTCGTGGCAGAAATTCTCGCCGGGTTTATCCGCCATCGTCAGCCGGGGCGCGAGCGGGCCTTTATCGCGCATCGCGAGGACGATCGGCTGGGGTCGGTGTTTTGTGTGCAAGGATCTGCACCCGACATGGCCAAGCTGCGGCTCTTTCTCGTCGATCCGGCGGCGCGCGGCCTTGGCTTGGGGCGACGGCTCCTGTCCGAGTGCATGGGATGGGCGCGCGCGCAGGGCTATCACCGAATGGAGCTTTGGACCCATGAAAGCCACCGCGCCGCCTGTGCGCTTTACGCCGAGGCGGGCTGGCGGATGACAGGCCAAGAGGCAACCCACGCCTTTGGGCAGGATGTCGTGGATCAATTCTGGCAGGTGGATTTGTAGCCGGGCGCGGCGCTGGTTGGCTCCGGTGCTGTGCCGTCACCATGGCCCATGCCAAGGCCGTCAGAAATCGCGCGCCATGTCTCGCCTTCGAAGGCCGGAAAGGGTCTTGCAATCATCGCCAGCGAGGGCTAAACGGCCCCCCAAGTGCCGCCTTAGCTCAGTTGGTTAGAGCACCAGATTGTGGATCTGGGGGTCTCCCGTTCAAGTCGGGAAGGCGGTACCACTTCCCTCAAACCTCCTGCCGTATCTGTGCGCCTGTCGCGCGCAGCACTTCCGACACCAGCGTCAGTTGCTTTGCCAATGGGCTGGTCCGTCGCCACACCATTCCAATCGTCCGCTTCGGTTGCGGATCGCGAAACGCGGCGACAGCCACAGCCGCTGACCGGGTCTCTACGGGCACCGCCATTTCTGGAATCAGCGTCACCCCAATGCCTGCCCCCACCATCTGAACCAGCGTGGACAGCGACGACCCCTCCAGCCATTCGCGCGGTGCGCCAGCTTGCCCCATATCGCAAAACGAAAGCGCCTGATCGCGAAAACAATGCCCTTCCTCCAAAAGCAACAGCCGCATCTCGCGCAGACGCTCCCGATCCGGCACCGGCTTGAGCCGATCCGCTTCCGGGCGCACCAACATGAACACTTCCGAAAACAGCGGCACCTCAATCAATGACGGCTCCGAGACGGGCAGGGCGACAATCGCAGTATCAAGCCGCCCCTCGGCCAATTCCTGCAACAGCTTTGGCGTGACCGTCTCTCGGATCTGCAAGTCCAACCCCGCATAGTCCCGCCCCAATGCGCCAATGAATGCAGGCAGCAGATAGGGGGCAATGGTCGGAATCACCCCGATCCGCAGACGCCCCGCCAATGTGTCCCCTGCGGCGCGGGCCAAATCCTCCAACTCATCGACAGCGCGCAAGATTTCCCGCGCCCGCTCCACCAATTCCGCGCCAAACCGCGTTAGCCGCACCTGCCGTGCCCCACGCTCCACCAATGGCACCCCAAGCCCGGCTTCCAGCTCCTTGATCTGCATCGACAGCGCAGGTTGCGAAATCGCACTGACTTCCGCCGCCCGGCCAAAATGGCGCAAACGGGCCAAGGCCTCGAAATATCTCAATTGTTTTAGCGTGACCTTGTTCATAAACAAAACTTATCAAAACCATCAGTAAATGCAACTTTAACCAATGGCGGCACTCTGTTAGAACGATTCCAGACGTCCTGCCTCTGCGCGGGACCGGATTAATTTTTATGGGAGTTTAAGATGGACGGAAATGACATGGGCAAATGCCCAGTGATGCACGGCGGCAATACCGAAGCCGGCAACAGCGTGACCGCTTGGTGGCCAAAAACCCTCAACCTCGACATCCTCCACCAGCATGATGGCAAGGGAAACCCGCTCAAGGGCTTCGCCTATCGTGAAGAAGTGAAAAAGCTCGATTTCGACGGTCTGAAAAAGGACCTCGTCGCGCTGATGACCGATTCCAAGGATTGGTGGCCTGCTGACTGGGGGCACTATGGCGGCTTGATGATCCGCATGACATGGCATGCCGCAGGCACGTATCGCTTGGCCGATGGCCGGGGCGGGGCGTCCACCGGGAACCACCGTTTCGCGCCGCTGAACTCTTGGCCCGATAACGCCAACCTCGACAAGGCGCGCCGCCTGCTCTGGCCCATCAAAAAGAAATATGGCAACCGCCTGTCATGGGCCGATCTCATGGCGCTCGCGGGCACGATTGCCTATGGATCCATGGGCCTGAAGACCTTTGGCTTCGCCTTTGGTCGCGAAGATATCTGGGCACCCGAGAAAGACGTCTACTGGGGCTCCGAAACCGAATGGCTGGCCCCTTCGGAAAATCGCTACGAGGCACTCGAAGATCCGTCGACACTGGAGAACCCCCTCGCCGCCGTTCACATGGGCCTGATCTATGTGAACCCCGAAGGCGTCAACGGTCAGCCCGACCCGGCGAGGACCGCGCTGCATGTACGCGAAACCTTTGCGCGTATGGCGATGAATGACGAAGAAACCGCTGCGCTCACCATCGGCGGTCACACCGTCGGCAAGGCGCATGGCAATGGCAATGCGGCCAATCTGGGCCCAAGCCCCGAAGGCGCAGACGTGGCCGAGCAGGGCTTTGGCTGGCAAAACCACACCACCCGCAGCACTGGCCGCGATACGGTGACATCTGGCATCGAAGGCGCATGGACGGCAAACCCAACCACATGGGACATGGGCTATTTCGAAATGCTCTTTGGCTATGAGTGGGAGCTGAAAAAGTCGCCCGCCGGAGCCAACCAATGGATGCCGATCAACATCAAGCCCGAGCACATGGTGCCGGACGTGGAAGATCCCTCCAAAAAGACCATGCCAATGATGACGGACGCCGATATGGCGATGAAGGTCGATCCGATCTATCGCGCCATCTGCGAGAAGTTCATGGCCAACCCGGCCGCGTTTGATGACGCATTCGCCCGCGCCTGGTTCAAACTGACCCACCGCGACATGGGGCCAAATGCACGCTACATCGGCCCATGGGCTCCAAAGGAAACGCTTGTCTGGCAAGACCCGGTCCCCGCAGGCAACGCCGCCTACGACGTGGCTGCGCTGAAAAAAGCCATTGCCGCATCGGGCCTGTCGACCGCTGATATGGTCGCAACCGCATGGGACAGCGCGCGCACCTTCCGCGGCTCTGACATGCGCGGCGGAGCCAATGGCGCCCGCATTCGCTTGGCCCCGCAAAAGGACTGGGAAGGCAACGAGCCTGCTCGTCTCGCCCGTGTCCTCGCCACGCTCGAACCGCTGGCCAAAGCCGCAGGCGCGTCAATTGCCGATACAATCGTTCTGGCAGGCAATCTGGGCGTCGAACAGGCCGCCAAAGCCGCAGGCATCTCGGTAGACGTGCCTTTCGCACCGGGCCGGGGCGATGCCACCGCCGAGCAGACCGACGTGGCGTCTTTCGCCGTGCTCGAACCGCTCGCGGATGGCTTCCGCAACTGGACCAAGGCCAACTACGCCGTCGAGCCCGAAGAACTGCTCCTCGACCGCGCCCAGCTGATGGGCCTCACCGCGCCGGAAATGACCTGCCTCTTGGGCGGTATGCGCGCGATGGGCACCAATCACGGCGGCACGGGCCATGGCGTCTTTACCGATCGTCCGGGCGCATTGAGCACGGATTTCTTCGTCCATCTCACTGATATGGATAACAAATGGGTGCCCAAAGGCCGCAATGCCTATGACATTCAGGATCGCAAGTCCGGCGTCACCAAATGGACCGCGACTCGCGTCGATCTGGTGTTTGGCTCCAACTCGATCCTGCGCGCCTATGCCGAAGTCTACGCCCAAGACGATAATGCCGAGAAATTCGTGCATGATTTCGTCGCCGCATGGACCAAAGTGATGAACGCCGACCGCTACGATCTGGTCGCCTGATCCATCCTGTCGCAACGCATCAGGGCGTCCCTTCGGGGGCGCCCTTTTTTGTGGGCCGGATCAAAACCGATAGGTCAGCACACAGCCCGCTCCGGTGGCCCAGATGTCGCGCCGATCCACCACGCCGCCAAAGCGCCCATCTGCCACCTCTTTCGCCACCCCGACCGCCAAACTGGCGGCACAAGCCTGCAACGGCGTGCCCCCTTGATGCTGCACATAATGCGCCACAGCCGCCCCGGCGATGAAATGGGTTGTCTTGTCCGGGGCCGAACACCCCGCCAACATAATGAAACCAACCAGAAAAACACGTGCAGGCATGGCAAGGCACCAAGTCAAAGGGGTGCCGCATTCTGCGGGCGCGATGGCCTCACCCTACGCGCATTGCCAAGGCAAACCCAGTACAGCCTTAACAAAGGGTTAACGCCCGCACATCTCCACCCTGACCGGGTGGCTCAGCGCGTCACCGCCACTTCCCCAGTCAGCGCGCCAGTGAGCCGATCAAAAACCAAGATCCGCCCCTCCTGCGTCACCACCAAGAACATCGTGGCCGTCACGGTCACCGCCTCCACCTGCGCGCCATCGGGCAAAGTGATCTCTTCAGGTAACTTTGGTGCTTGCGCCTGCAAACGGGTGACAAGCAAGAAGATGATGACTAGAACGCCCAAAATCATCACGCCCGTCAACGTCATCACGAGGCCCTTCAAAAACCTCAGGCTCGGCGGCAACGCCTCTTCAGGAGTGTTATCCATGAGCGCGGACCTTCTTCGTTTCACCATCGCGGCCGAACCACCGCCCCGCCTTGATAAGGCGCTTTCCCGCGATGTGCCAGCATCCGCAGATCTGTCGCGCACCCGCATCACGCGGCTCCTCGCCGAGGGGGAAATCCGCATCAACGGTCAGGTCGTCACCGATCCCAAAGCCAAACTCAGCGAAGGCGACGAAGTCGAAATCGGCCTGCCCGAAGCCATCGAGATCGACACTGTCGCCCAAGAAATCCCGCTCTCGGTGATCTATGAAGACGCGGAACTCATCGTCATCGACAAACCCGCAGGCATGGTCGTGCATCCCGCGCCGGGCAGCCCCGACCAAACGCTGGTCAATGCGCTCCTGCATCATTGCGGTGACAGCCTCTCGGGTATCGGCGGCGAAAAACGCCCCGGCATCGTGCACCGCATCGACAAAGAAACCTCCGGCTTGCTGGTGGTCGCAAAAACCGACCGCGCCCATCACGCGCTGGCGCTGCAATTTGAAAAACACACCGCCGAGCGTGCCTATCTGGCGATCTGCCACGGCGTCCCAGACGCGGGCGACCCCCGCTTGCGTGGCCTGCCGGGGATCAGTTTTGAACAAGGGGCCGTGCTGAAAATCACCACCCAATTGGCGCGCCACAAAACCGACCGTCAGCGCCAAGCCGTCACCTTTCACGGGGGCCGTCACGCAATCACCCGCGCCCGCGTTCTGGAAGTGCTGGGCACACCCGCCGCCGTCGCCTTGATCGAATGCCGCCTTGAAACCGGGCGCACCCACCAGATCCGCGTTCACATGGCACATGCGGGCCACGGGCTCTTGGGGGATCCGCTCTATGGTGGTCGGCGCAAACTGCCACAAAAATCGCTGCCAGCCGGAGCCGCAGAAGCCGCCGAGGCCTTTCCTCGCCAAGCATTGCACGCCGCCACACTGGGCTTCGCGCACCCCGTCAGCGGCGAGATGCTGCGCTTCGAGGCACCGCTGCCCGCTGATATGGTGGCGCTGCTGGCTCAATTACGGGGCGAAACCGCCTCCTGAGCCTGCACGACTGCGTGAATGGCTGTCACAAACCTTCTATTGCCATTAAGAATGCTTTCATTTTTCGGTAGAAAACTGGGGCAGACCTTGTAACCAAAGGCTCCGCTCCTTACCTCAGATGTTAACAGGATAAACATTGGGAGGCTCGAAACATGAGCAGCTACACAAACCTGCCCGCGCCCTCACCCGAAGGCGGGCTCAACCGCTATCTGCAACAGATCCGCAAATTTCCGCTCCTCGAGCCGGAAGAAGAATACATGCTGGCCAAACGCTGGGTCGAAGACCAAGACAGCACCGCCGCGCACCGCCTCGTCACCTCCCACCTCCGCCTCGCGGCCAAGATCGCCATGGGCTATCGTGGCTATGGCCTGCCGCAGGCCGAAGTGATCTCGGAAGCGAATGTCGGTCTGATGCAGGCGGTCAAACGCTTTGACCCCGAGCGCGGCTTCCGTCTTGCCACCTATGCCATGTGGTGGATCCGCGCCTCGATCCAGGAATATATCCTGCGCTCATGGTCGCTGGTCAAACTGGGCACCACCTCGGGTCAAAAGAAACTGTTCTTCAACCTTCGCAAGGCCAAGGCAAAGATTGGCGCACTCGAAGAGGGGGATCTGCGCCCCGAACATGTGCAAAAAATCGCCACCGACCTTGGCGTGACCGAGGACGAAGTTGTGTCGATGAACCGCCGCCTCTCGGGCGGGGATGCCTCGCTGAATGCCACAGTCGGCTCTGACGGCGAAGGCACGATGCAATGGCAAGACTGGCTCGAAGACGAAGGCGCCGATCAAGCCGGCGATTACGAAGAGCGCGACGAACTCGACGCCCGCCGTGCGCTCTTGGTGCAGGCCATGTCCGTGCTCAATGAGCGCGAGCGCGACATCCTGACCCAACGCCGCCTGAGCGACGAGACCGTCACTCTCGAAGACCTCTCGGCCCGCTATGATGTCAGCCGCGAGCGGATCCGTCAGATCGAGGTGCGCGCCTTTGAAAAGCTGCAAGAGCGCATGCAGGAATTGGCCCGCGGCAAAGGCATGCTCGAACAAGCCTGACCCGCCCCGACGGGACCAGAGATTGATCTTGATCTGAACCGGGAGGGGGGCAAGGCTCACCCTCCCGTTTTCGTTTTCAATCGAAAAATTTTATTGGTTTTCCTGACCGCAAGTTCGGGTTTGCGTCATGACTGAAGCCAGACGCCAACCATACGCAAAACAGACGTGTTGCATCGGCTTTTCGGCAGCCGCGCGCCCCGTTAGGATTGGAACAAAGGGGAGCAAAAATGGCGCCGTTGTATTTTCATTTACCCGGCAACTGGCTGGAAAAGCCCTCCGAAATGTTGCCATTTTATCAAAAGCTTACCGCAGGGCTGGCCGATCGCGCCGAGGTGCGTCTGGTGGAAATGTCCCGCGATGGCTTGGCCGAACGGATCACGGGCACGCCCGGTGTGCATATTCTTAACCATGGTCGGATAGAACATCCACGCTCCCTAAATGCTGGAATCGCCTATGTTTATCCGTTCTGGCATTTGGATCCTTTGGGAATTCGGGCGTTTTCGTCGATTGGCGCAGTTCGGTTTCGCGCCGGGGAGGTTGATGGCGAGGCCGCGCAGGTGTTTTTTCAGCGGCTCAAGGGGCGCATGGTCGGGGGCCGCATCTCCCGCTATGAGCAACCGCCCGAACGCGAGGTTTTGCCCAAAGCGGGTGCGGCGATCTTTTTGCAATCCGAGGGTCATCGGGTGGTCGGCGAGACGCTCTATCTTGATCGCTGGACCATGGTGCGCGCGGTTCTGGAAGCGGTGCAAACCCCCGTTTTGGTCAAACCGCATCCGCGCGATTTTGATCCCGAAACCGGGGCGAAACTTGAAAAACTGATGGCCGAATTTCGCCATTTATCTGTGACAACGGCCAATATTCACGATGTCTTGCAGGCAACAGAGCGGGTCGTGACAATCAATTCCGCCGTGGGAATCGAAGCGTATTTGCATCGCAAGCCATTGATTTTATGCGGTAAAGCAGACTTTCATCACATTGCGGACGTGGTGCAAACGCCACAGGCATTGCAAGACGCCCTGCACAAAGAGGTGTCAGGGCGCCCCTATGCCAAATATATTCACTGGTATTTCGGCCAACAGTGTTTGAACGCGGGCGCCGCCGATTTGGTTGATCGCGCGTGGGCGCGGATCGCACCATTATTTTTGCAATGAAATCGCCGCATTATTGCCTATGATCGGGGGGCAACACAGGGGAAAGGGGCTGGAAATGGCGGGTGGATGGGCTCCCGATGGGGCCGTGAACGCGCAAATCGAGGCCTCCATCGAGGATGAGCTGGCCCGTCTCAAGGCGCGGAAAACCTATGTCGGCGAGAGCTTGATCGACTGTGCCGAATGCGGCGAGGAAATCGCCGAAGCCCGCCGTTTGGCCTTGCCGGGGGTCAAGCTGTGCATTGAATGCCAAAGCGCGCGTGACGGAAAATCCAAGATCCGTGGTGGCATTAATCGGCGTGGGTCAAAAGATAGTCAGTTGAAATAACAGCCTTTTTGTGGCCTCTCGCAGCGCTGGCGATCCGCGCTGCGAGAGGTGTCGCCTCACTCTTCCATGGCTTCCAGCTCATCGATAAAGCCCGAGATCATCGACAGGCCCTTGTCCCAAAACTTTGGATCGCTGGCATCAAGGCCGAAGGGGGCCAGCAGGTCTTTGTGGTGCATCGACCCACCCGCTTTCAGCATGGCAAAATATTTGTCCTGAAACCCTTCTGGCGCGTCCTGATAGGCCGCATAGAGCGCGTTGACCAAGCCATCGCCAAAGGCATAGGCATAGACATAGAAGGGCGAATGCACGAAGTGCGGGATATAGGCCCAGAAAGTCTCATACCCGTCCATGAAGTCAAACGCCGGGCCGAGGCTTTCGGCTTGCACGCTCATCCACAGCGCACCGATATCCTCCGGGGTCAATTCTCCTTCACGCCGGGCCGCATGCAGCTTGCACTCAAAATCGTAAAAGGCGATCTGACGCACAACTGTATTGATCATGTCCTCGACCTTCCCCGCGAGCAGCGTCTTGCGCTCCGCTTTGGTCCGGGCGCGGTCAAGCAGCGTGCGGAAGGTCAGCATTTCGCCAAACACAGAGGCCGTTTCAGCCAAAGTGAGCGGTGTAGAGGACAGCATCTCGCCTTGATCCGCCGCCAGAACCTGATGCACTCCATGGCCCAATTCATGGGCTAATGTCATGACATCGCGAGGTTTCCCAAGATAGTTCAACATCACATAAGGGTGCACTTCGGTGACAGTCGGGTGAGCAAAAGCTCCGGGCGCCTTGCCCGGCTTTACCCCTGCATCAATCCAGCCTTTGTCGAAAAACGGCCTGGCCAGCTCTGCCATGCGCGGATCAAACGCGCCATAGGCGTCCAGAACCAAGGCCTGTGCGCTGGCCCAGTCCACGATGCGCGGCTCCTCGATGGGCAGCGGGGCATTGCGATCCCAAACCTGCATCCGGTCCAGCCCCAGCCACTTGCGCTTGAGTTCGTAATAGCGGTGCGAAAGGCGCGGATAAGCAGCCACCACCGCATTGCGAAGCGCCTCCACCACTTCTGGCTCCACATCATTCGAAAGGTGCCGTCCAGCCTGAGCCGATGGCATATTGCGCCAGCGGTCCATCACCTCTTTTTCCTTGGTCTGTGTGTTGTGCACCCGCGCGAAGGTCTTGATATTCGCCTCAAAAACCCGCGCCAGTTCCTCGGCGGCGGCCTGACGTTTGGGCCGTGCTGGATCGGTGAGCAGGTTCAATGCGCCCTCGATAGTCAGGGGCTCACCATCCACCTCAAAGCCCAATCCGGCAATCGTTTCGTCAAATAGCCGCTCCCAAGCGTCACCAACCACCCCCATATCGTGAAGGAATTTCTCCATTTCATCAGAGAGTTGGTGCGGCTTCATCGCGCGGATTCTGTCAAACGCAGGCTTGTAGCGCGCCAAATCCGCATTGGCGGCAAAGAGCCCAGCGAGGTGATCATCCTCCAACCGATTGAGTTCCAGCGTGAAAAACACCAAAGGCGTTGTCGCGTTGGTGATCCGCTCTTGGCAATCGGACATGAACTTTGCCCGCGTCCCGTCGATTGTCAGCTGGTAATACCGCAGCCCCGCGAACGACATTACGCGTCCAGCTTTGGTTGAGATCGCCTCGTTACGATGCACGCAGGTCAGAAACTCCGCCGCATCAAGGGTCGCGAGTTTGCCTTCGTAATCTACCGCAAACGCCGCACATTCCGCATCGAGCCACGCCAGATCCGCCTTCAACTCGGGGGCATCCGGTGCGGTATAGAGATCAGTCAAATCCCATTCCGGCAATGGGCCAAGGGCCTTGCCACCAGAGGCAGTAGAGGCGTCAAAAACAGGGGCGGGAAAACGCAGCATATCAGGGCCTTTCACTTGATTGCCCAAGACATAGGCGTGGCGTCGGGCAGTCTCAACCGTATTGCGCGAGAAGTGCGTGTAAATGCGCCAAACTATCCGCCTGATCGGCGGTTTTATCCCGCCGCCAGCGCAAGATGCGCGGAAACCGCAGCGCTACCCCCGATTTATGGCGCGGGCTGGACTGCACCCCTTCAAAAGCCAACTCGAACACCAAGTCACCCGGCACCTGACGCACCGGACCAAAGCGCTGCACTGTATGCTTTCGGACCCAAGCGGTAATTTCGCGGAACTCGTCGTCCGTCAGGCCGGAATAGGCCTTGGCGAAGGGCACCAATGTATTGCCGTCGCGCACCGCAAAAGTGAAATCTGTAAACAGATTTGCCCTGCGCCCATGCCCGGCCTGTGCATAGATCATCACCGCGTCAATGGTCAGTGGATCAAGCTTCCATTTCCACCAATCGCCTTTTTTGCGGCCAATGAAATAAGGGCTGCTTACGCGTTTAAGCATTAGACCTTCGGCTTGATACGCCCGTGCCTCGGCCCGCGCCGCCGCCAAGTCAGCCCATTCCGGCCAGATATCTCGCCCCAAGATTGGGGCCGCGAACAGCGGCAGATCCTCAGGAACAGCGCTCAAAAGCGCTTCTAAGTGATGCCGCCGATGCGCCAGCGTCGCTGCACGCAGATCCGTGCCCCCCGCCTCCAAAAGATCATAGGCAAGAAACGCAGCAGGCGCGTCCGCCAACACCTTCTTGGTCAAGGTCTTGCGCGCAATCCGGGTTTGAAGTTTGGCGAAGGGCAGGGGGCGCGTGCCATCCCATGCCACAACTTCCCCATCCAAGACTGTGCCTGACGGCAAGTGATGTGCCACTGTGCGAAACTCCGGGAAACGGTCTGTCAGCAATTCTTCGCCGCGTGACCACAGGTGACTTTCCCCGCCGCGAATGACCAGTTGTCCCCGGATACCGTCCCATTTCCACTCTGCTTGCCACTCCTCCCGTGGCCCCAGGTCCTTGGGCGCCCCCTCCAGCCCATAGGCCAAAGCAAAGGGATAGGGTCGCGACAGATCTCCTGCGCCATCCTGCGCCAAAAGATCCGCCCAAGTGATGGTCTGAGGCGTCCCCTGGCCCATCAAACGATGTGCCCATCCCGCCTCATCGCCGCCTGTCGCCTTTGCCAAGGCACGTGTCATCAACTTCCTGCTGACCCCAAGCCGAAATCCCCCCGTCAGCAGCTTGTTGAACACGAGCCTCTGGTCTTCGGGTAACTCAGCCCACAAGGCCAGAATGCGCGCCTTGCGCGCGGGCTCCTCAAGTTGGGCCAATTGCGCCACTTCCCCGATGGCCTCGGTCAGCGACAATGTGAGCGTCCCTGTCGGGGCTGGCAACAAGAGCGCAATGGTCTCCGCCAAATCTCCGGCTACCGCATAGGCCTCCTCAAACAGCCAAGGCGAGATATCTGCGGCTTCCTGTGCCCATTCCGCCAGCTTCGTTGTGCTGACGGCGCGTTTGGGTCTGCGCCCCGAGAAAAGCGCCAAGCACCAGAGCCTGTCCTGCTCCTCCCCCGTGCCAAGATAGGCGGCCAAATGCTGCACCTTGGCGGAGGTCGAGGTTGTGCCATCAACGGCGGTGAAAAGAGCCGAAAACCGCTTCATCGCGCACTCGCCCCTTCGGGCATGTCTGTCTCTGGTGCTTCGGCTCCGGTTTCGCCGCCAAACTCCGTTGGAATGACAGCCGCATTATACCCCAATTCAGCCAAGTGGCGCGCAAAGATGTCTGTGTAACCATGGGTGACATAGACATTTTCCGCGCCAGTCTCCTTGATTGCAAGCAACAGGCCCGGCCAATCCGCATGGTCCGAAATCACAAACCCCCGGTCGGCACCACGCCGTCGCCTTATGCCACGCAGCCGCATCCAACCCGACGCCATTGCCTCCGATCCCGGCCCAAACCGCCGCGCCCAAGGGCTCGCCAATGCGCCCGGCGGGCAGATCACCAAGGCTCCGGCCTGTGCCTTGCGATCCAGCTCCGGAGTGATTTTTTGCGAGGCCGTCAAGTGATAGCCCTGCGCGCGCAGCACCTCATTTGTGGCCTCAACCGCCGCATGAGTTAGAATTGGCCCCTGCGAAGGATCCAGCAGCGACAACACGCGCTGTGCTTTGCCAAGTGAATAGGCCCCCAGAAACGAAACCCGCCCCTCAGCGGCGTTTTGCGCCCACCATGCGGCGATCTCGGCGGCGATCTCCGCCTGCGGTTGCCAGCGAAACAGCGGCAAGCCAAAGGTGCATTCGCTGATAAAGCTATGGCATGCCACGGGTGCGAAAGGCTCCGAGACGCCATCCGCCTCGACCTTGTAGTCGCCAGACACCACCCAGACCTCGCCCCCAACCTCGACCCGGACCTGCGCGGATCCCGGCACGTGGCCCGCAGGGTGCAAACTCACGCGCGCGGCTCCAATCTGGCAGGTTTCGCCATAGTTCAGCCCCTGTGCCGCAATGGCTCCGAGCCGCAGCCGCATCACTGGCAGGGCCGCATGTGTGGCCAGATAATGCCCCATGCCCGGCCGTGCGTGGTCGGCATGGCCATGGGTTATCACCGCACGCCCCACGGGGCGCCACGGATCGATATAGAAATCGCCCGCCGGGCAATAAATACCGCGCTCTGTGAAGGTGATTACTTCTGTCATCTGCCAAGTGTAGCGCAGGGGTTTCCGGCTGCCAGTCTCGCATTCAGACGGCCCGTCACGGGGTGGCGCTATCGGAACGTTGTGTCGAGCGCGGCCAGAATACGCGCGCGGATCTCTGGTGTTTCCATCAACACCTCGTGTTCAGCACCGTCTGGCACGATCAATTGCCCACCCGGCCAGCGCTCCATTCGGTCATATACCCGGCTCGTTTCAACGATTCGCTCGCTGCCACCTAAAATGGTTAAGCACGGCAAGCTCGGAGACGGCTGTTCAAACAGGAAATCACATTCCTTCAAAGCCTCATGCACCCAATGCGTAGAAGGCCCCGCCAGCGCAACTTCAGGCATTTCACGCATCTGTAAGACCATGAAATCCCACATGCTTTCGTCTGTGGTCAGCATGTTGCCTTCAAAGGGAGCGGTCAGGGCATAGTTGATCGCTGTCGTGGATGGCGCAAAACCATTCGCAAGGCCCAATATCGACAGAGCGGCTGCATAAGGTCGCGCAAAATGCCGCGTTACCGGATTGAGCCGTATGCCCCACATGGGCCCAGAAAAAGTTACGGCCTTAAACTCCGACCGTTCCAGCAAAGTGCGTAGCGCAATGCCACCGCCCATTGAATGACCGATCAGATAATAGGGTTCCGGCGCGCCTTGCTGGCGCGCCAGTTCAATCACTGCAGCAACGTCGCTTTGATAATCACAAAACCGGTGCACATGACCAACCCGCGCATCTTGGATCAGCCGATCCGCCAGCCCTTGTCCCCGCCAATCAATTGCCAGCGCCGAAAAGCCGAGGCTAGCAAGGTCATTCGCTAAGGGGCCGTATTTTTCTACGTATTCCGTTCGACCGGGAAAGATAAAGACCGTCCCCCGCTCAGGACCCAGCCAAAATCCGACGCGAAGCCTAACGCCATCGTCCGAATGAACCCAATAGGCCCGGCCCCCCTGTGGTCCCTGCGCCAGATCCGCCCGAAAAGGCGCCTCCGTCGGTGAACCGATACGGGGGGCCATCCTTGCCATTAGGAAAGAACAGCGCCCAGTTTCATCGCCATGCCAATGTCGCCGTCTACAGCAAGCTTTCCGGACATAAACGCCGAAGTCGGGTTGAGGTCGCCCGCGAGAATCGATTGGAACGTATCTGATGAGGCCGTCAGCGTTACATCGGTCTCATCATCGCCTGCGCGCACTCCTGCGCCGTCGATAACAACAGCACCTTCGCCTTCAATCACAAATTTTGCCGATCCATCAAAGCCTTGGCCATCAAGTTTTGCGCTCAAGGCAGTGACTGCGGCGGTTACGATCTCGCTCATTCGGGTCTTCTCCATCAAGTGATGCGCGGGGGCTGGAAAAGCGGTTCGCGCAGGTTACACTTCAACTATGAGCGCTTCTTTCATCAATCTCAAATCTACCGTCGCGGCATGCATGACCGCAGTCTGGTTTTCCTTACCCGCCGTGGCGGAAACCAGTGCGTTGCAGCCGCTTTATGACCAATTGCGCGGGGCCACCTCGTCACAAGCAGCACAGATCGAGCGCGAGATCGCTTTGGAGCGGAAGCGCTCCGGCTCGGTGGCGATGGACCTCCTCTTGCAACGCGGCTTTGATGCTCTTGACCGGGCCGAATCCCTGACTGCTATCGAACATTTTTCCGCTGTGATTGATCACGCCCCCGCGATTGCCGAAGGATGGTATGGTCGCGCGCGTGCTTTTTATGAAAAAGGCGATCTCGGGCAGGCGCTGTCGGATTTATCGCAGGCGCTCACGCTCGACCCCGGCAATTACGAGGCCATATTTGGTCTGGCGGCCATCTTCGAAGGGTTGGACCAGCCGCACAAAGCTTTGGCTGCCTATCGCCTTGCCCTTGAGGCGCATCCCAATTACGAGGAGGCCGCCGAGGCTGTGAAGCGCCTCGAACCTCAGGTCGGGGGCAAAAGCCTTTGATCTCCCTCGGGAGTGCCGGACAATGCCCCAGTCCTCGCGCGTCACGGCCGTTCTCGGCCCGACCAACACTGGCAAGACGCATTATGCGATCGAGCGTATGCTGGGGCATCGCACTGGCATAATCGGATTGCCGCTCAGGCTCTTAGCGCGCGAAGTTTATGACAAGATCGTGCGCGCGCGCGGTCCCTCCGTGGTGGCCCTCGTTACCGGCGAAGAACGTATTGTGCCGGAACGGACGCAATATTGGGTCTGCACGGTGGAAGCGATGCCTGAGGGCATGGGAGCGGATTTTGTCGCCGTTGACGAAATCCAACTCTGCGCCGACCCTGAGCGAGGCCATGTTTTCACCGACCGTCTTTTGCGTGCGCGCGGGCTTGTCGAAACGGTCTTTCTTGGCGCAGACACAATGCGAAGCGCCATTTCAGCCCTCGTTCCAGAGGCGCAATTCGTCAAACGTGACCGGATGTCGAACCTGTCTTACACAGGCGAAAAGAAAATCAGCCGCATGCAGGCGCGCAGCGCCATCGTCGGGTTTTCGGTTGAAAACGTTTACGCCATTGCCGAACTGCTGAAGCGTCAAAAGGGGGGAGCGGCGGTTGTTATGGGCGCGCTCTCGCCGCGCACCCGCAACGCTCAGGTGGAAATGTATCAAGCAGGTGAAGTGGACTATCTTGTCGCGACAGATGCGATTGGCATGGGCCTCAACCTTGATATCAACCACGTTTCATTCTCGGCGCTCACCAAGTTTGACGGGCACAGAATGCGATATCTGCAAGCAAATGAGCTGGCACAGATTGCGGGGCGGGCCGGGCGCGGTATGGCGGATGGCACCTTTGGTGTGACGGGCGAGGCCGGGCCGCTGGACGCGGATGTAGCCGAGGCGATCGTTGAAAACCGATTTCCACCTGTGCGCCGCTTGATGTGGCGAAATGCCGATCTGCGATTTGGCAATGTGAATGCGCTGATCGCTTCGCTTGAGCGGATGACTGACAACCCTTGGCTCAGCCGCGCCCGCGACGCCGATGATGTCAGCGCATTAAAGGCGCTTTCAGATGTCGCCGAAGTGCGCGCACGCGCATCCAGTCCTCTCAGCGTCAAATTGCTGTGGGACATTTGCCGCATCCCGGACTTTCGGGGCATCTCGGCGGCCGAACATGCCAGCCTTTTGGAACAGATCTTCAATCACATCCATGAGCGCGGCCGCATCCCGACAGAATGGTTTGCCAATAACGTCGCTCGGATTGACCGAACAGATGGCGATATTGACGCACTTTCAAAAAGATTGGCCTTTATTCGCACGTGGACATATGTCGCGCAGCGCAATTCATGGATTGATGACGAAATCCATTGGCGCGAGGAAACCCGCGCTGTAGAAGACCGCCTGTCAGATGCGCTGCACGCGCGGCTGACCCAACGTTTCGTGGATCGGCGCACGAGTGTGCTTTTGCGCCGACTCAAACAGAAGGAGGCCCTCTTGGCCGAAGTGAACGACAAAGGTGAAGTGACGGTCGAGGGCGAATTCGTCGGCCGTTTGGAGGGGTTCCGGTTCCGTCAGGATAAGGAAGCAACGGCGCAGGAGGGCAAGACATTACGTCAGGCCGCTGCGTCCGCCTTGGTGCCGCATTTTAATTTGCGCGCAGACCGATTTTACAATGCGCCCGACACCGAAATCGATTTCACCGAGCAAGGTGGGTTGATGTGGGGCTCGGATGCCATTGGCAAGCTGGTCGCGAGCCAAGATGCGATGAAGCCGCAGGTCGTGGCTTTCGTTGACGACGAGGCCGGGCCCGACGTTGCCCAAAAAGTGCAGCGTCGCTTGCAGCACTTCATTGATCGCAAGGTGGCGGCGCTCTTCGAGCCGCTGTTGGCTTTGGGGAAGGATGAAGCCCTCACAGGCTTGGCGCGCGGCTTTGCGTTTCGTCTGGTTGAAAACTTCGGCATTATCGAACGCGCTTCTGTGGCAGACGACGTCAAAGCCTTGGACCAAGATGCTCGGGGTGCCCTTCGCAAACACGGGATCCGCTTCGGCCAATATACCGTCTTCCAGCCAGCCCTGCTTAAACCCGCGCCAACACGGCTACGTCTGGTGCTTTGGGCACTGGCCAAGGGGTTGCAGGAGTTCCCTGAAGCAGCGCCTCCCGGTCTGGTCACGGTTCCTGCGCTCGCGGATATGCCAGACGGCTACTTCACAATGGCAGGCTACCGCGTCGCTGGCGCACGTGCGATCCGGATCGATATGCTGGAACGGCTCGCTGATCAGGTTCGAGCCGAGGATAGCAAGGGCGGTTTTGAAGCCAAAGCTGACATGCTCTCAATCACGGGGATGACCCTTGATCAATTTGCCGTGCTGATGGAGGGCCTCGGGTACAAGGCTGAAAAAGGCGAGCGTCCCAAGGTGAAAGCAGCGGCAGATGTCGCAGCAGCCGAGAGCGCAGCACCAGCCGCAGACGCCGTTGAGGAGAGCGCACCCGAAGCTGCCCCGCAGGCCGATGCGGCTCAACCAGCAGAGCTTTCACCACAAGACCAAGCTCTGGCGCCCGCCGAACCCGCGGAAGTGGAAGTGTTCTATACCTTCACGTGGGGCCGCAAACCCCAAGGTGACCGCGCTGCACGTGGTCCGCGTCGGGGTGGTCCAGCCCGCGATGCAAGCGCTCCTGAAGGGGCGCCTCGCGAGAAGACCGAGCGCCGCGACGGCGCCAAGGGCGACCGCCCCCGCCGTGAAGGCGCAGAGCGTAGCCCGAAAGGCGAGGGCACATTCAAAGGGGGCAAGGGAGGAAAACCGCGCCCCGACCGCGAGGATCGCGGCCCGAAAGTCCATTCGGCACGCCCACCGCGTGAGGAAAAGTTCGATCCCGACAGCCCTTTTGCGGCGCTTATGGCGCTCAAACAAAAGAGTTAATCGGCGTTGAGCGATCGACTTCGGCTCGATAAATGGCTCTGGCACGCGCGTTTCTTCAAGACGCGCGGGCTGGCACAAGACATTATCCAATCTGGTCGAATGCGCGTGAATGGGGACAAGATTCACAAATCCTCTCGCGAAATCGGGAAAGGCGACGTGCTCACTTTCCCTCAGGCCGATCGTGTCCGGGTCATCCGCGTGATCGGGATTCCCCTGCGCCGTGGCAGTGCGCCAGAAGCACAAATCCACTACGAAGATTTGGACCCGATCCCATCACGAATGCCTGAGGATCCGGATGCAGTGAGTTTTCCGCCCCCCGACGCTTGAACCTCCGCGTGAAGCACATTAGCAAGTCTTCGTCCGAAGGTTCGAGAGAGTGACGCTATGACCTATGTTGTCGTCGATAACTGCATCGCCTGCAAATACACAGATTGCGTGGAAGTATGCCCGGTAGATTGCTTCTACGAAGGCGAGAACATGCTGGTCATCCACCCAGATGAATGCATCGACTGTGGTGTCTGCGAGCCAGAATGCCCTGCTGATGCCATCCGTCCCGACACTGAACCGGATATGGAGAAGTGGGTTGAGTTCAACCGGAAATACTCCGAACTCTGGCCTGTCATCACGCAGCGCAAAGATCCGCTGCCCGACGCAGCAGACCGCGACGGTGAAACCGAAAAGCTCACCAAGTATTTCTCGGAATCGGCTGGTGAGGGCAACTGACCCGATTCGCTCCTAAAGGCCTGTCTGGCGCGATCTTTGCGTAATGGTTTCTGGGTAAGTGCCTATAAACAATAGGCAAAGATTGATTCGAGCACTCTGCGGCCCGCTTCTTTCGGGGTCGCCCTTTTTGTGCTATGATCATGCTCACATGACAAAGATCTCTTGCCGAAGACTGCTCTCATCATTGGGGACGCCAGAGTTGCGTTACTGATCTCCGTACATGATAGAAAAGGCGCCGGGACCATGAAAATGGGCCACGACGGCTTTTTCCAGTGCGATTGAGGGCGATTTGCCAAGCGAGGGGTCTGGTAAGGAAGGATATATGACTACAATGAAAAAATCCGAATTCCGCCCGAATGATTACGTCGTCTACCCAGCCCATGGCGTTGGGCAGATTCTCTCGATCGAAGAGCAAGAGATTGCTGGCATCAAGCTCGAGCTTTTTGTCATCTCCTTCGAAAAAGACAAAATGACGTTGCGGGTGCCGACGCATAAGGCCACGGAAATTGGGATGCGTTCGCTCTCTTCGCCGGATGTGGTGAATCAAGCGATGAAAACGCTCAAAGGCAAGGCCAAGGTCAAGCGTGCCATGTGGTCCCGCCGGGCACAGGAATATGAGCAAAAGATCAACTCTGGTGATCTGATCGCGATCGCAGAAGTGGTGCGTGACCTGCACCGCGCCGACGATCAACGCGAGCAGAGCTATTCCGAGCGTCAGCTTTACGAAGCGGCCCTCGAGCGGCTGACTCGCGAAATTGCTGCCGTATCGGGCAGCGACGAGCCAACGGCTGCCAAGAAAGTCGATGAGGTTCTCGTGTCGCGCGCTGCGTGAGCAGGATCAATAGCTTTGAAAGCCGCGCCTTTGGGCGCGGTTTTTTTATAGCAAAAGCGCCAATAATGCGGCCAGTTCGGCCATGAACTGCGCGGCTCCCAAAACATCGCCTGTCTGACCACCAATTTTTTTATGTGCAACGGCTCCAATCACCGCTGCCGCCACGCCTGCCGCAAGCCCGGCCACGAGCGCCGCAGGGCCAACCAAGACCAAGGCCAGACACAGGGCAATGCCAGCCCCCAGCAATATCGTCTCGCGTGATGGCCGCCCTTGAGATGCGGCCAATCCATCAGGGCGCGCGAAGGGCAGGGTCGCCATAACCCCCGCCATTGCCGCCCGGCTCAAGAGTGCAGCAGCAATGAGCGCCGCAACACTGTTTAATTCACCAAGTGCTTGCCATTTCAGACCCAAACCAAAAACCAAGGCAATCACACCATAACTGCCGATCCGGCTGTCTTTCATGATCTCCAGACGACGGTCAGGCGTCTGACCACCCCAAATTCCATCGGCAAAATCGGCTAGACCATCTTCATGCAGCGCTCCGGTTAGCACGACCATGACGGCCAGCATGACACCTGCTGCAATCGCGGCCCCAAAACCTGCCGCCAGCCAGCCCGCACACCCAGCAAGCAGCGCCACTGCCGCGCCTGCCAAGGGCCAAGCCCAGGCCGCGCGCGCGCCACGCGCCACCGCTTGCTCCATTTGCACCTTGACGGGGAGGCGGGTGAGCAAGCCGAAAGCCGCCATAAGATCTCCACCCGTTACCAGGGCCGTGTCGGTTTGGCGCATTGGAATGCCTTTCCCATGGGTTGCAGCTGCATCCCCTCCGGGTAAACCGAAGCCGCAAAGCATTCAACGGGAAGCCGCCATGAGATTCGAAAGCCTCAACGATATTCGCGACGCGCTACGCCGCGCCCCATCGCCCGATGCTGCGGCTTTCGAGGTCGCGGAGGCCCGCAACAGTCAACTCACCAAACCCCCGGGCGCCCTTGGCCGCCTTGAGACATTGGCGATCTGGATGGGGGCATGGCAGGGCACCGAGAAGCCGCATTGCAGGTCTCCACAAGTCTTGATCTTCGCAGGAAACCATGGCGTTACGGCTCGCGGCGTTTCGGCTTTCCCCGCAGAAGTTACCGCGCAAATGGTGGCGAACTTCCAGCACGGCGGTGCGGCAATCAATCAACTATGTAAGACCTTTGGTGCGGAACTGGCGGTGCATGCATTGTCGCTTGAAACACCGACGGCGGATTTTACGCAGTCGCCAGCCATGACAGAAACCGAATTTCTGGACGCGTTTTCCACAGGTTGGTCTGCGGTAAATCCCAAGGCCGATCTTGTGGTCACAGGGGAAATGGGCATCGGTAACACCACCTCTGCCGCTGCCATTGCCTGTGCGCTTTTTGGTGGCCTCGCCGAAGATTGGGTCGGGCGGGGCACGGGCGTCGATGATGCAGGCCTTTCACGTAAAACGGTTGTGGTCCGCGAAGGCGTTGCCTTGCATCGCTCCAAAGGGGATGGGCTTGAGATCTTGCGCCGCTTGGGCGGACGAGAATTGGCTGCTATGGCGGGAGCAATTTCTGCTGCGCGCACATATCGTATTCCCGTTTTGCTGGATGGCTTTATCTGCACGGCCGCCGCCGCTTGCTTGGTTGAAACGCATCCCGGAGCGCTCGATCACGCGCAAGCGGCCCATGTAAGTGCCGAGCAAGCGCATGCCAATCTCTTGGCACATCTCGGCAAAGAGCCTCTGCTCGCTCTTGGCTTGCGTTTGGGCGAGGGATCCGGTGCCGCCTTGGCAATTGGGATCGTTCAGGGTGCCGTTGCTTGTCTTTCTGGAATGGCAACCTTCGCTGAGGCGGGCGTCTCGGGGGGCTAGCGGCTCATCCCTCTCGAGCACGCTCTTCTAACCGTGCAGCAAGCGCAGCCTCTAGGTCGCGCTCCAACTCCTTGGCGCGCTCAATATAGGCAGTATTGCGCGCGGCAGGGAGCGACTCGTCCCAGACTTCAGCCAATTGTTTCAACGCATCCCGATCGTGGTGATAAAACACGTCCTCCGCAATCGCGGCTTCATATTCGGTCATGCCAACGTTTTCCAAGACATAGCGCCCTGCGCGCAAAGAGCTGTCAAACATCTCGCGCACAATATCGTCCGCACCTGCCTTATATAGCTGGAAAACATGCATCCGGTCGCGCGCACGGGCGACAATATGCAAATTGGGGTTCTCGCGGCGGGCATAGGTCACCAGCCTCGTTGTCGCCGACGGGTCATCCAAGGCGACAACCAAAACCCGAGCCTCCGGCAAACCAGCCGCATGCAGCAACTCAGGCCGCGTCGGGTCGCCAAAGAAGCCCTTGAAACCAAACTGCCGCATGGTTTGGATCGTCGCCATATCATGGTCCAGAACAACTGTCTTGAAACCCGAGGATTGCACCAAACGATTAACCACCTGACCAAATCGGCCAATACCGGCAATAATCACCGGGCCTTGGTCATCCACCTCATCCTCAGGAAGAGCGGCGCTGTCTTCCGCCATTTTGTGGCTCAGGCGGTCATAGAGGATGAACAAGAGTGGCGTGATCAGCATTGAAAGCGCCACAATCAACAAAAGCCGATCCGCGAGCCATGGCGGGATCACGTTTTGCTGCGCCGAGAAAGACAGCAATACAAAGCCAAACTCACCAGCTTGGGCCAAAGCGAGGGTGAACAGCCACCGATTGCGACCCCTGATCTTGAAAGACCATGCCAAAATATAAAGCACCGCGCCCTTCGCCGCGATCAACGCGAAGGTGAGGGCCAAGATGGTCAGTGGGGCCGACCAAAGCACAGGAAAATTGATGCCCGCGCCCACCGTAATAAAGAATAAGCCCAGCAAAAGCCCCTTGAAGGGCTCGATATCTGACTCAAGTTCATGCCGGAACTCGCTATTGGCCAAAACAACGCCCGCCAAAAACGCGCCCAAAGCCGGCGAAAGACCGATAAGCCCCATGACAAATGAAATACCCAACACAATCAGCAGCGCCAGTGCCGTGAACATTTCCGGCAGCTTGGCTTTATTGATGAAGTGAAACACAGGCTGCACCAAGTAGCGCCCTGCCAAGATAATCGCCGCAACCACACCTAAGGTAATCAGCGTGACCGCCCAACCGGGTAAGTCTTCCACGATGGTGTGCCCATGCTGCGCGGCTGTCTCCACCATCTCGGCGGGACGCAGGATCGAGCCATCGGGGCTGAGTTGTGGCAAAACCGGCAGCGCCAGCAGCGGCAATAGCGCCAGCATCGGGATCACAGCGATGTCTTGCGTCAGCAGCACTGAAAACGCCGAGCGGCCACCTGCGGTGCGAATAAGCCCTTTCTCTGTCAGGGTTTGAAGAACGATCGCTGTGGAGGACAGCGCAAAGATCAGGCCAATCGCCAAGCTTACAGTCCAGCTTTGGCCCAAGATCATGGCGCCGAGCATGATGAGCACCGTTGACCCAACCACTTGCAGCCCGCCAAGGCCAACCAGCCTGTGCCGCATGTCCCAAAGCGCGCGTGGCTCCAGCTCCAGACCGATGATGAACAGCATCATCACCACACCAAACTCTGCGAAATGCTGCAGATCCGCCGAAACCGCCACCAGTCCCAAGACGGGGCCAATCACGATCCCTGCTGCCAGATATCCCAGTACCGATCCCAATCCCAATCGTGCCGCAATCGGCACGGCAATAACCGCTGCGGCTAGATAGATGGAGGCCTGAAACAGGAATGACTGCATGGGTCGCTTTCTTTGTTTGTCTTGTCAAAAAGGGCAGGGCGCTCTTAGACCGCCCTATGCCAATCCAGACTTATTCGCGCTGATTTTTGTCGGAACGGCAAGCAGTTGGCGGAAGAAATTGCCGCTTCCTCCCTCACGTGCACGTCATTTCCACAATAGATGGTGTTAGCCGCGCGGCATTTTGAGCACGACGTTGCGCCCACCTTTTTGATAGCGCAACTCCGCATCGGAAATGGCGACAACGCGGCCGCCATCCACACGATCGCCAACCTTTACCTTTTGAAACCGCCCATTGGCCAAACGCACCAATGCCCGGCGAGATTGCGGGGTGCCATAGACCCCAATCAAATTGACTTGCGACAAGTTCAGCACGTTCTTTTCCGTGGCAGCCTTCGCCACATTGGCCTGCGAGGGCACCTTTGGTTGCACGGCTTTTGGTGCAACCGAGGCGACACGTGTCTCACCTTCGTCATCTTCGACTTCTTCGCGCGTAAACGTGCTGCCTGTGCTTGCCCCGATGGAATTGCTCTGTCGTTGGGTGCTGTCCGTCTCGGTGGCCAAGTCTTTTGGCCGCAGCTTTGGCTTCACGCTTGTGGTGACTGCCTCTGCGCTGGGCGGTGCGATAACCGCAGCAGTCGAGGCCGCAGCGGCAGCGGCTGCCGCATTTGCTGCGGCTTCGGCTGCGCTGCGGATGCGGTCAGCTGCGATTGCCTGCTCCAAGGCGGCCGGGCGCAAGCGCGGACGTTTTGACAAAAGCTCAGAGCGCGTTAACCCCCCAAGCGCCGTGCGCTCAGCCGCCTCCGCCAAGCCTTCGGGCCGAACACGTGGGCGAAAACTCGCAAGCCGCGCGTCGACCACTGCTGCGGCTGCGGTCTCTGTCTCCGTTTCTCGCCGCACCAACGCGGCGGGGGGCACCGCGACCGGACGGCCTGCGAATACGCGCACCCCATCCGGTGTCAACGCGCCTTCAGCCGTTGCTTCCACAAGGCCCCGGGCATTCAAAACAAAACGCGTGCCCGCCGCCGCAGGCGAAGGTTGTTGGCCGGGCAAAACATCGGGCGCCACCACTGCGGTATTCGGCAGCGCCACCGCATCGCGCTGCACCACCGCCGGATCGATCGAAGTCAAATACAGGTCATCAAGTGAAATTGGCGCAGGCGCTTGCGTTGCCTCTGGCGCGACTTCCCAAATCCCGGTCGCCGCATAACGCGCCGCCGCTTCTTCGGGGGTGGGCAAATTCGCTTCGGGCACAGAAAGCCCCGGAATGAGCGCCGGATTGCTCTCCGTTTGTGTCTCGTCAAGCGCCACAGCACTCACCGTCGTGACAGACGGGTCGCCTTCTTCGGCCAATTCATCTGCGGTGATCTCGTCTTGCCCGGGAAGGCTGGCAATCACGGTCTCTGACTGGCCGCCAAAGAACCAACTGATTTTGTCAGAACCACCCAAAGAGGCCCAAGCGGCAACTCCTGCCAAAAACAACAGCAAGACCGCTGTCAGCGCCAGACCAAGGTAACGCGGTTTGCCGCCGACCTGCGCGGCTTTCGGAGTTTTTCGCGCTCCGAAAACCGTCATGCGCTCCTTTTCAGTCTGCGGCACCCGCGTGTTGCGTGAAGTCGCAGGCGGGGTCGCTTTGGCCATTGCGGGCCCGGTTTCAGACGGCGATGCCGCAGCGACGGCTCGGTTCGACAGCGTGAGGGATTTCACAATCCCTGAGGTGGCGGCCAGCGCTTGCGAGGCTAATGTGCTGACAGTTCCCAATATGGCTCCCGCACTTGCCAATTTTTTCGGGCTGGCAGTTGTTTGTGCTCCTGCGGAAACTGACGGGGTCAAAGATGCGCGTGCCCTGCTCGAGGCTTGGCTTAACTCCACGTCAGGCGTTGCAATGATTTTGGGGCCCGCGTTCGGCATCTCCGCCATTGCGACCGAGGGGATTTTTCCGTCTTGCGGCAAGCCCGGGGCAGTCATCGCGCGTGTCGGTGCAATCGTCGCCCGTGGTCCGTCGCTGTCCGAGGTCATCTCGGATCGGCGCGCGCGGATTGAAGCAAAGGTCGCCTTGGGCGTTTCCGCCTCCGCCGCGGGTGCTTCACCACTTGCGGCCTCTGTTGCGTCCAACGGCGTCAGGGTCGCTTCTTTCTCGCCTGTCTCTTGGACTGGAGGGGCCTCAGAAATGAGATCATCCCCCGGCGCTTCCTCTGCCTCTGGAGCGATCTCTGTTTGCGACGCCTCTTCAGGCGGCTCTTCGTCCCCTGAATTCTGAAGCGATTGCTCCGGTATTGCGTCTTCTACCCCAAGACCATCCGCCTCTGTGGTCTCCGCAGCACTTGCGTCGGCGGTTTCGTCCTCCGAACCCGCCTCTTGTGCGTCTTGCGGCTCTTCCTCGACGCCCAGCTCTTGGGGAGAGGGCAGATGCGCCATCCCGATCACTTTGATCGGTTGCAAATCCCGCGCCACGGTCTCGGTATGTTTCAACAGATCCGGCGCGCAGGCGGTCAGCCCGAAAAATGGCTCTCCCGGAAATAGGCTCTGATCTGGCGTAGCGACAAAACTAACCGGGTTAAATCCATGGATCAGCGCGAAATTCTCGGCCTCACCGAGTGTTTCTCGCACCACTGCGGCGATGTGCAAAACACCGCCCTCCAGCGTCCAATCATAGGCCAGATCATCCAGCGCATAGGGCGTGGTGCCATCAAGGGCCGCCCGCACCTCAGCTTCTCCCGCATGGGGATGCGAGGCGACTGTGATAAATTTGATCTGCTCATTCGGAATAACCAGTTTGGTCCGCAGCCCGGACGGGTCAATCTGAGCCGCCGTTTTACGCAACACATTCAGCGCCGCGCCCAAGTCTTCTGCCTCTAACGAGACTTCGCCCACCAAATGCCATCCCGAGGGCACTCGGTGCAGCAAACCGATACCGTCAAACGTCAGGTTGAGCGCAAAATTTGGTTTCATGGGTAGGCGTTTATCACTCACAGTATCATCGTGGAAGCGTCCCTATGCCGCTATGTTAACCTACAGCAGCTTCTCGCTTAGGGGAAGCGTAGCGGAAAATTCTCCTCTTGCGTGCGTAGGCTTTGGCCCCAATTGATAGTCGAGAAGCTTTTTCGTTGAAAAGGACCACCCATGCTGCGCTCCCTAACCGTTCTTTCCCTCACGACTTTGCTGGCATCTAGCCCAATCACCGCTTGGGCTGAGACACCGCGCCTAATGTCCGTCTCGGGCGAAGCCAGCATCGCGCGTGTCCCGGATCAAGGCACGGTGCGCTTCGGCATTGAAAACAGGGGCAAGACTGCCGCCGATGCGATGACAAGTTCTGGCGCGACGATGACAGCTATCTTGAAGGCCCTGAATGACTTGGGCATCGAGCCTGCCGATATGCAATCCTCGGGCTTATCCCTCTTTCCAATCTATACAGACGGGCATCAGAATGGCGCAATCGAGCCCGACGCCTTCATGGCCTCCTTGAGCCTATCGGTGATCTTGCGCGATATCACCAAAGCAGGCCCGGCAATTGATACAGCCCTCGCCGCAGGGGCAAATCGCATGGATGGACTTTCCTTTGGCCTCGCAGACTCAGGGCCTGCGATGAACGAAGCGCGCGCCGCTGCTGTCAAAGACGCATTGATGCGCGCCGAAGTGCTGGCCAAGGCTGCGGGCGTTACGCTTGGACAGATCGAACGCATCCGCGACAACTCCAGCTACAACGAGGGCCCCCGCCCAATGGCTGATATGGCCATGCGCTCTTCTGTTCCCATCGCCGCCGGAGAGCTTGGGGTGACTGCGCGGGTCGATCTGGAAATCCGCATCGATTGATCTTGGCGAAACAGCAAGGGGCGGCACATTATGCACCGCCCCTTTGTTTTGTACTCAAATTTTGGCGTCAGGCTGTCGCTTTGCTCAAGGCCTGATCAAGATCGCGGATCAAATCATCCGCATCTTCGATACCAATTGATACCCGCACCACATTGGGCGCCGCACCCGACGCGACCTGCTGCTCTGGCGTCAACTGACGGTGTGTGGTCGAGGCGGAGTGGATGATCAGCGAGCGTGTGTCGCCCAAGTTTGCCACATGGCTGAAAATATCCAAGCTATTGACCAGCTTCACACAGGCCTCATAGCCGCCCTTGACTGCGAAGGTGAACAGCGCCCCCGCGCCCTTTGGCGTGATCCGCTTCGCTGTGCCATTCCACTTGGACGACGCCAAGCCTGCATAGGTCACGAAATCAATACGCGGGTCATTCTCCAGCCATTTCGCCACTTTCTCGGCATTCTCGACATGGCGCTGCATCCGCAACGACAGTGTTTCGATACCCATCAGCGTGTAATGCGCGCCCTGTGGGTTCATCGTCATACCCAAATCGCGCAGGCCAATCGCAATACCATGGAAGGTAAAGGCCAGCGCCCCAAAGGTCTCGTGGAACTTCAGCCCGTGATAGGCAGGCTCCGGCGCCGAGAGCGAGGGGAATTTATCTGATGCGGACCAGTTGAATTTGCCCGAGTCGACAATGCAGCCGCCCGTGACCGTGCCATTGCCAGTCATATATTTCGTTGTCGAATGCACCACCAAAGTCGCCCCATGTTCGATCGGGCGGCACAGGTATGGCGTCGCGGTGGTGTTATCCACGATCAGGGGCAACCCCGCTTTGTCAGCAACCTTCGCCACTGCGTCGAGGTCAGTCACCACCCCACCGGGGTTGGCAATCGTCTCGCAGAAAATCGCTCGTGTGTCGCCGTCAATGGCCGCTGCGATGGCGTCTGGGTCATCGAAATCAACAAATTTGGCCGACCAGCCAAAGCGTTTGATCGTTTGGCTGAACTGAGTGATCGTGCCGCCATAAAGGCGGTTAGACGCCACCAGATTCCGGCCCGGACCCATCAAAGGGAAAAGCGCCATGATCTGCGCTGCATGACCCGACGAGCAGCAAACCGCCCCGACGCCACCTTCCAGCGTCGCAATCCGCTCTTGCAACACAGCAACCGTTGGGTTGGTCAGACGCGAATAGATGTATCCGACTTCTTGCAGGTTAAACAAAGCAGCGGCATGGTCTGCATCGCGAAACACGTAAGCCGTTGTTTGGTAGATCGGGGTTTGACGTGCGCCCGTGGCCGGATCTGGGCGTGCGCCTGCGTGAATCTGCAACGTGTCAAAACCGTAGCTCGCTGTATCGGACATCTGTCCCTCCCTAGACTGCGTTGGGGAATGTGTATCTCTCTGCCAAGCTGTGGGCAATCGTTCCACGGCTCTTCCTCAAGAAGCCGATCTCGATAGGCCATTTTCCCAGATCACCCCCGTCCCGCAGAATATCTTTCCATGCTGGACAGAGGACGTGTGATTCGCGCCTCTCTACCGCCCGTTGCTGAGTTGCAACAGATTTTCCAACTCCCGCATAATTTGTATCCGCATACAGACTCTGCATGTTGACGAAGCAGCATGCGCCCGCATAGCGTCTCCGTATGTTGAGGCAAAGGGGGAACCCCAAAATGGCAATGACCGAAGATAAAAAAGCGAAGAAAACCAAGGCCCAAGCCGAAGGTGCTGTCGCAAAGCCTTCCAAGAAACAAAAAGTCGCTGACCGGCTGGCATCGGCCAACAAGATCAGCTTCACCCTCGAAACCGAGGTGCGGAAACTGGCACAAGAAGAAGCCAAGAAGTCCGGTATGGAGCTTGGCCACTTCATGCAAAAGCTTGTCGAAAACTTTGTTCTTGAGAACGCCGCTCCTGACAACGAATTGGCAAAGCGCTTGAAAGCCAAGCGCGCCGTCATTGAGCGTGCCGTTAATCTGGCCCAAGAGATTGATCAAAAGGGCGGCTTTGACGAGCACCTCATTTTGAACGTTATGAAAACCGCGACGCAGGATGGCGACTTTGCCAAACTTTATGCATTGGCTTGCGGCAATGTCGCCAATGATGATGGCGCGCCCGCCAGCAAACTCTCGATCGTGCTCAACCAACAGCTGGGTCGCATGATCAAGAAAGCCGTCGGTGCCCGCTCCAAACGCAATGACGCAGGCAAGATCGCGCGTGTTCAAGTTTCTGGCGAGGCAATCTCCACCTACACCTTGTTGGAAAAAGCCAGCTGACCCGTCGGCGAACATCTGATCAAAGCAAAATGTGGGCGCGCTGCGATGAGCTGTGCGCCCCTTTTTTGAATTTCAGCGCAAAAGGTGGCGAAAGAACCGATAGTCTTCCAGCAGACACAGCCTTCGCGCCTTGCAAAGCGAGCCGGGGGACCATAGGTTCCCGCGCAATCCAGTGGGCCAAGCCCGCTTTGAAAAAGAGGACAGACCATGGAAGCTTTCGGACAATTCGTGCCGCTGATTTTGATCTTCGCGATCATGTATTTTCTGCTCATCCGCCCACAGCAAAAAAAGATGAAAGAGCATCAGGCGATGGTCGCCGCTCTGCGTCGCGGCGATATGGTCGTTACTCAAGGTGGACTTGTCGGCAAAGTGCACAAAGTGAAGGACGATAACGAGGTTGAGCTCGAAATCGCCGAGAACGTGAAAGTGCGCGTTGTGCGCGGCTCCATCGCACAGGTTCTGTCAAAAACTGAACCCGCTGCTTCCTGACCTGACTTGCGGAGGAGCCAATGCTCCGGATTGATCTATGGAAACGGGTGCTCATCCTTGGCATCTGTGCGCTGGGTGTTCTTCTGGCCGCCCCAAATGCCTTCTACACTCGGGTAGAAACCCATAATGACGCGGTCGCGGCCCTTGAAAAAGGCGCTGTTGCCGAGGGTTTGGCGGATCAAGTCGCACTTTGGCCCTCCTATTTGCCATCTGGTTTGGTCAATCTTGGCCTCGATTTGCGCGGCGGGGCGCATCTGCTTGCAGAAGTCCGCGTCGCAGATGTCTACCAAACCCGACTTGAGGGCATGTGGCCGGAAGTTCGGGATCTGCTCCGCGAGGAGCGTGCGCGCATCGGCACCATTCGCCTTCAGCCGATCACCGGCGCGGAATTGCGCGTGCGTTTGAATGAAAAGCCGGAAATGGCAGTCGAGGCGGCAAGCCTCGTGCGCGGTCTGGCGCGACCAGTCACCTCTTTGGCGGGGGCAGGGGCCTCTGATATCGACGTCGTCGCCGAAGGTGCGGATGTCGTGATCCGCCTGTCAGAAGCCGAAAGGCTGGCAACAGATGATCGCACTGTTCAGCAAAGCCTCGAGATCATTCGCCGTCGGATCGACGAAGTCGGCACGCGCGAACCCACGATCCAAAGGCAGGGTGCAGATCGCATCCTGATCCAAGTTCCGGGGCTTGGTTCCGCGGCCGAATTGAAAGCCATCATTGGCACCACGGCCCAACTCACGTTCCAACCCGTCGTGACCCGCACCACAAATGCCGACATGCCTGCTGGCGCAGGAAACGAACTGCTGCCCTCGATCAACGAAGAAGGCTCTTTCTATATCCTTGAACAAGCCCCCGTCGTTACGGGCGAAGACCTCGTGGATGCCCAGCCTTCTTTCGACCAAAATGGCCGGCCAGCGGTCTCTTTCCGCTTCAACCCGACAGGCGCACGCCGTTTCGGCGATTACACAGCCAATAACATCGGCAATCCCTTCGCGATTGTGCTCGATGATGAAGTTATCTCTGCTCCTGTGATCCAAGCGCATATCGCAGGCGGTTCCGGCATCATCACGGGCAACTTCACTCTCGAAGAATCAACCAACCTTGCCGTGCTCTTGCGTGCAGGTGCCTTGCCAGCCGGGCTCGATTTTCTCGAAGAACGCACCATCGGCCCAGAACTTGGTGCAGACAGTATTGCCGCTGGCCGGATTGCCATGGTGGTGGCCTTCGTGGCGGTGATGGGGTTCATGTGGGCCTCGTATGGGCTGTTTGGATTTTTCGCCAATATCGCACTCTTGGTCAACGTGGCGCTGATTTTCGGCGCGCTCTCCCTCATCGGGGGCACGCTGACTTTGCCGGGGATCGCGGGCATCGTGCTCACCATCGGCATGGCGGTGGATGCCAACGTGCTGGTCTTTGAACGTATCCGAGAAGAACTCAGAACTGCGAAAGGGCCTGCGCGCGCAATCGAATTGGGTTATGACCGGGCGCTCTCGGCCATTCTGGATGCCAACATCACCACTTTCATTATCGCGACGATCCTCTTTGTGCTCGGCTCTGGTCCTGTGCGAGGTTTCTCGATCACCTTGGGCCTTGGTATCCTCACATCGGTCTTTACGGCCATTTGGGTGACCCGCCTGCTGATCGTGACGTGGTTCGAGCGTCGCCGCCCCAAGAAGATTGAGGTCTGACATGCGTTTGAAAATAGTTCCCGACCAGACGAATATCGACTTCTTCAAACTGCAAAAATTCACCTTTGGCGCTTCGGCATTGGCCATGGTGCTTTCCATTGTGGCGTGGTTGGTGATTGGCCTGAACTTCGGCATCGACTTCCGAGGCGGCACAACCATCCGCACCGAAAGCGTCGCTTCTGTTGATGTTGGGGCCTACCGCCAAGCAATGCAGCCATTGGGCCTTGGCGATATTTCGATCACGGAAGTCTTTGATCCGACCTTCGCAGACGATCAAAACGTCGCCTTGATCCGGGTGCAGGCTCAAGACGGTGAAGAGGCCGTCACAGCCGAAACCATCGTCGCGATCGAAGACGCGCTCAAGGCCGTTGATCCCTCGATCACCTTCCCCTCCGTCGAAAGCGTCGGTCCGAAAGTCTCTGGCGAATTGGTGCAAACTGCCATCCTCGCGGTGGCGGCCTCCCTCGCGGCGATCTTGATCTACATCTGGCTGCGTTTCGAATGGCAATTCGCCGTTGGCGCGGTCGCGGCTCTATTTCACGACGTGCTGCTTACCATTGGCATCTTCTCGCTCCTGCAAATCCGCTTTGATCTGGCGACGATTGCGGCACTCCTCACCATCATTGGCTATTCCATCAACGATACGGTGGTGATCTTCGACCGACTGCGCGAGAACCTCATCAAGTTCAAAGCCACACCGCTGCGTGACTTGATGAACCTCACAGTCAACGAAACTTTGTCGCGCACGATCATGACCTCGGGCACCACGCTTGTTGCCTTGATCGCGATGTTGGTTTTGGGCGGCGATGTGATCCGTGGCTTTGTCTTTGCGATCACTTGGGGCATCATCGTCGGCACATATTCCTCGGTTTATGTGGCGAAAAACATCGTCTTGATGTTGGGCGTCAAACGCGACTGGTCCAAACCGACCGACGCAGGCCCCTCTGGCACCAAGTTCGGCGACGCGAATGTCTGATCTTCTGACCGAGGCCCTAACCTATCCGGGCCTCGGTTGGATCGCGCTGGGAGCCCTCATAGCAGGGGCCGTGCGCGGCTTTTCCGGCTTCGGCACCGCCCTCGTCTTTCTTCCGGTCGCAGGCCAATTTTTGTCTCCCATTTGGGCGCTCACGGTCCTGACGGTGATGGATGCCTTCGGCCCGCTTCCGACGCTGCGAAAAACCGTCAAATCCGCTGCCTTGAAAGATGTCCAACGCCTTTGGTTCGGGATGGTCTTGGCGCTCCCCTTGGGATTGCTTGTGCTGACACAGCTTGATCCTTGGGTGTTTCGCACCCTTGTTTCTGTCGCCGCGCTTTGTGTGCCTCTCTTGCTCCTCGCTGGTCTGCGCTACACAGGCCCCATGACACCCCCGGTGATGCTTGCCACAGGGGCCGCCTCGGGCTTTCTTGGTGGCGTTGCTGGTGTGCCCGGCCCCCCGGTCATTTTGCTCTACATGGCGTCCACTAGCGCGCCGGCACTGATCCGCGCCAATACCATGATCTTCCTCTTCCTTTTCGACCTGACACTGCTGGCATTCATTGGTCTCACAGGCCAGCTTGACGCGCTACCAGTGATGATCGGGCTCTTGATGGCTTTGCCCACTATGCTTGGCACCGTGATCGGAACTGCGATATTCCATCCCGACAGGGCGCGCCTTTACCGTGGGGCGGGTTATATTATCGTTATGGCCTCCGCGCTTCGAGGCCTGCCAATCTGGGGGTAAGTCCATGAAACTCAACGAAGTCACCTTTCGCGATGCTGTCCCGGTGGATGGGTATGGCCCGGGATTCTTTCGGGTCGGTGGCACCGTGCTGCAAGGTGCGGTGCTCGTCACCGCTGGCCGCGCCACGCAATGGCAAGGCCTTGAGGACCAAGAGGCTCTCCTTTCGCTCGCGGGAACGGTGGACGTGATCTTCCTCGGCATGGGCCAAGACATCGCACATGCGCCCACAGGCCTTCGCGCCCAGATCGAAGCAGCCGGCATGGGGCTTGAAGTGATGAACTCTCCCGCCGCGTGCCGCACCTATAATGTTTTGGTCTCCGAAGGCCGCCGCGTCGCGCTTGCCGCATTGCCAGTCTAGGCAAAAGCAGGCGACACAGTCATGAGTTTGGCTTTGGGATTTGCCCGCTGACGTCGGATAGGATATGCCGCGCTGATGGAATTATCGGTCGAAAATCTGGGCGTCGCCCGAGGTGGAATTGCGATTCTCGAAGGTGTCTCCTTTCGCCTGCGGGCAGGCGAAGCCTTGGTGCTGCGTGGCCCCAATGGGGCGGGCAAGACCACATTGCTTCGCACAGTCGCGGGCCTCCAGCCACCCCAAGCCGGGCATATCAGCCTCGACCGCGATGCAATGGCCTATGCAGGCCATGCCGACGGCCTTAAATCATCCCTCACCGTAGCCGAAAACCTGCGCTTTTGGGCTGAGGTTTTCGGCACATCCGACATTTCCAGCGTGCTCACCGCCTATGACCTACTGCCGCTCGCAGATCGCCGCGCGGGCAATCTCAGCGCAGGTCAAAAACGCCGTCTGGGCCTCGCCCGGATGCTCGTCACAGGCCGCGCCGTGTGGGTTATGGATGAACCAACCGTTTCGCTTGATACCACAGCTACCGCTCTCTTCGCGGCCGCAGTAAAACGCCATCTCGACGCGGGCGGAATGGCGCTTTTGGCCACTCATATTGATCTGGGCCTTCCCCAAGCCACAACGCTCGACGTCGGCCCTTTCCGCGCCAAACAACCTGCACTCGACGATTTCGACGAGGTGTTCTTGTGATCGCGTTGTTGCGTCGGGATCTGGCACTCGCGGTGCGGGCAGGGGGTGGGTTTGGCCTTGGCCTCGCCTTCTTCCTCATCGTCGTCACATTGGTGCCCTTCGGTGTTGGTCCGGATGGCGGGTTGCTTGCCCGGATCGCCCCGGGCGTGCTTTGGGTCGGCGCACTTCTGGCCTGCCTTCTGTCGCTCGACCGTATCTTCGCGCTGGACTGGGAAGACGGCTCACTCGACCTCCTCGCGACAGCCCCCTTGCCACTTGAGGGCCTTGTAAGCATCAAAGCCCTCGCACATTGGATCGTCACGGGCTTGCCGCTGGTTTTGGCCGCACCCTTTTTCGGTGTGCTTCTGAGCCTGCCTCTCGAAGGTTACGTGCCACTTACCCTGTCACTGGCCCTCGGCACCCCCGCGCTTTCTGTGATCGGCACATTCGGGGCGGCCCTCACCGTGGGCATCAAACGCGGCGGTCTGCTTTTGTCACTGCTGGTTTTACCCCTCTATATGCCCACGCTTATTTTCGGCGCCGACATGGCGCGCCGCGGGGCCGAGGGATTTGACTGGTCCACACCGGGCTTTTTGCTTGCAGGCATCACCTGCGGCGTGATCGCCCTTTTACCATTCGCGTCCGCTGCGGTATTGCGGGTCAACCTGCGCTGACCCCTGTCAACCAAAAGGGAGAACATCATGGCTTCGATCTGGGAATATGCAAACCCAAATAATTTCATCGACACGACGGATAAGCTCCTGCCGTGGATCTCCATTCTCGCTGTGCTCACGCTTGTCGTGGGGCTTGTCTGGGGCTTTTTCTTCACGCCAGACGATTATCGCCAAGGCGCGACTGTGAAAATCATTTACCTCCACGTGCCCTCTGCCCTAATGGCGATCAACGCTTGGCTGATGATGCTCGTCGCCTCCCTGATCTGGATCATTCGCCGCCACCACGTGTCTGCGCTGGCCGCCCGTGCCGCAGCGCCTATCGGCGCCACGATGACGGTAATTGCATTGGTGACAGGGGCGATCTGGGGCCAACCCATGTGGGGAACCTGGTGGGCATGGGATCCGCGCCTGACCTCCTTTCTCATCCTTTTCCTGTTTTATCTTGGCTATATCGCGCTTTGGTCTGCGATTGAGAACGACGATACAGCCGCCGACCTTACGGCGGTTCTTTGCCTTGTAGGCTCTGTCTTCGCAGTCCTTTCGCGGTATGCGGTGAACTTCTGGAACCAAGGCCTGCACCAAGGTGCTTCGCTCTCGTTGGATAAAGAAGAAAATGTCGCAGATGTGTTCTACCACCCCCTTCTTCTCTCAATTGCTGGCTTTATCTTATTGTTCATCGCGCTCGTATTCCTGCGAACGCAAACCGAAATCAGAGCGCGCCGTATGCGCGCGCTCTTGACGCGCGAAAGGTTGAGCTGATGCCGGATCTGGGTAAATACGCTGCGGAAGTGCTGTCGTCTTATGGCATTTCTCTGGCGTTAATTTTGGGTCTTGTAGCCCTGTCTATTTTCCGCGCCCGCCGCGTGCGTGAATCCCTCGCAGAGATCGAAGCACGGAGCCGCAAGAATGGCTAAGGTCTCTCCCTTGATGGCGCTGCCGCCGATCCTGTTTGCTGGGATCGCTGCGATGTTTTTCTTTGGTATGCAGCGTGAAAACCCCGACCAATTGCCCTCCGCCTTGGCGGGAAAACCTGCGCCTGCCGTCCAAACCGTGGTCTTGGGGGAGGGCGCGCCGCTCACCGATACCGACCTCCGCGATGGGCGGATAAAACTGGTTAACTTCTGGGCTTCGTGGTGTGCTCCCTGTCGCGCCGAGCATGCCAGCCTGATGGCACTCGCGACAGAAGGGCTACCGATTTACGGGGTGAATTACAAAGATACCCCCGAAAACGCCTTGGCGTTCTTGGCCGAGCTCGGCAACCCTTTTGAAAAAATCGGCGCCGATACGACTGGGCGCATGGGGTTGAATTGGGGTCTTTACGGCGTTCCTGAAACGTATCTCATCAACGGTGACGGCCAAATTCTGCTGCGCCATGCTGGGCCGATTACGGAGCGTGTGATCGAGGCCACCATCCGCCCCGCGCTAGAAGCAGCACGCCGCCCCTAAGAGATGGCCGAGGTTCATGCGGCCCAAATCATCCAAATCAACGCTACAACCACGGCCGCACATTCGGCGAGTGGTACCTGAGAACTGGTGAAGAATCGGCGAAAGAACATCATGCGATAATCATCGCCGAAAAAAGCTAACAAATGATTGGCGCAGGCGGATATCGGTTTGCACAAAAGCTCTACGCAAAAGGGCCCCGGAGATATCTCTCCGAGGCCCTTTTTTATGTGATTAGATCGGCGTCAGGCGTCAGATTTTGCGAGGTTTCGCAGCACATAATGCAGCACGCCACCATTTTCGATGTATTCGATCTCGACTTCCGTATCGATCCGGCACTTGATCTGGATCGTCTTGGTGGTGCCGTCCGAATAGGTGATGTGGCATGGGACATTGCATAACGGCTTCAAAGTGCCTTCAAGCCCCTCAATCGAAATCACCTCGGCCCCGGTCAAGCCCAGAGTCTTGCGGTTTTGGCCTTCGGTGAACTCGAACGGGATCACGCCCATACCCACCAAGTTTGAGCGGTGAATGCGCTCAAAGCTCTCTGCAATTACTGCTTTGACACCCAAAAGTGCCGTGCCCTTTGCGGCCCAGTCCCGCGACGAGCCTGCACCATATTCAATCCCGCCAATCACCACCAAAGGCGTTCCGGCCTCTTGATGCGCCATGGACGCGTCGAAAATCGAGGTCTCTACGCCATCGGGGCCCTTGGTATAGCCGCCTTCGACGCCGTCGAGCATTTCGTTCTTGATGCGGATATTGGCAAAAGTGCCGCGCATCATGATCTCATGGTTGCCACGGCGTGAGCCATAGGAGTTGAAATCAACCGGAGCAACTTGGCGCTCTGTCAGATATTTGCCTGCCGGTGTCCCCGCTTTGAAGGAGCCCGCCGGGCTGATGTGGTCCGTTGTGATCATATCGCCCAACAGCGCCAGAATACGCGCGCCAGTGACGTTCTTGATCACACCCTTTTCCGGAGCCATGTCACGGAAATAGGGCGGGTTCTGGATATAGGTCGAGGCAGCGGGCCAGTCATAGGTCTCCGATTCGGTAACCTTTACTCCCTGCCACTTCTCATCGCCCTTAAACACATCGGCGTATTTCTTCAGGAAGGCTTCCCGCGTTACCGTTGCATGAACGAGGTCGGCAATTTCCTTGTTGGTGGGCCAAATATCCTTCAGATACACAGGCTTGCCATCTTTTGATGTGCCGAGCGGTTCGGTGGTCAGATCGATATTCATATCGCCCGCCAGCGCATAAGCCACCACGAGCGGCGGCGATGCGAGGTAGTTGGCGCGCACATCCGGGCTGATCCGGCCTTCAAAATTCCGGTTCCCCGAAAGCACCGCGGTTGCGACCAAGTCACCTTCATTGATCGCGGCCGATATCTCCGGCTGCAACGGTCCCGAGTTACCGATGCAGGTCGTGCAGCCATAACCAACCAAGTTGAAGCCCACAGCATCGAGATCTTCTTGCAGCCCGGCCGCGTTCAAATACTCTGACACCACCTGCGATCCGGGTGCGAGAGATGTCTTCACCCAAGGTTTCCGCGTCAAGCCGAGCGCGCGCGCTTTGCGCGCCACCAGGCCGGCACCGATCAGCACATAGGGGTTCGATGTGTTGGTGCAAGACGTGATCGATGCAATCACCACCTTGCCCGAAGACATCGTGTAGTCTTCGCCTTTTACAGCGATTTCCTTGCCGAGCGGACGCTTGAATGTGGCCTCCATCTCCTTGGCAAAAGACGCTTTCGCACTGGTCAGGGCGAGATAGTCCTGCGGACGTTTTGGTCCAGAAATTGCCGGAACGATTTCCGCCATATCCAGCTCAAGCGTCGATGTGTAGATCGGTGCATAATCCGCGCCGCGCCAGAAACCATTCTCCTTGGCATAGGCTTCAACCAAGGCAATCCGATCCTCATCGCGGCCTGTTTGTTGCAGATAGCGCAGCGTTTCATCGTCAATCGGGAAGAAGCCACATGTTGCGCCATATTCCGGTGCCATGTTTGCAATCGTCGCACGATCCGCGCGCGGCAGATGGTCCAGCCCCTCTCCGTAAAATTCGACGAACTTGCCGACAACGCCATGTTTCCGCAGCATTTGCACGACTTTCAGCACGAGGTCTGTCGCCGTCGTGCCTTCCATCATCTGACCTGTCAGCTTGAACCCAACCACTTCCGGGATCAGCATCGACACGGGCTGGCCCAGCATCGCCGCTTCGGCTTCAATGCCGCCGACACCCCAGCCCAACACAGCCAAACCATTCACCATGGTCGTGTGGCTGTCCGTGCCAACAAGCGTATCGGGATAGGCCACTGCCGCACCGCTTTGGTCCGTATCGGTCCATACCGTCTGCGCCAGATATTCCAGATTGACCTGGTGACAAATGCCCGTGCCGGGCGGCACAACGCGGAAGTTCTGAAAGGCGTTTTGGCCCCATTTCAGGAACACATAGCGCTCCATATTGCGCTCATATTCCAAGTCCACGTTCTTCTGGAACGCCCGAGGATTGCCAAATTCGTCAATCATCACCGAGTGGTCAATGACCAGATCAACCGGGTTGAGGGGGTTGATTTTCTGCGCGTCGCCACCCAAGCCCTTGATTCCGTCACGCATCGCCGCGAGGTCGACGACAGCGGGAACACCTGTAAAGTCCTGCATCAGAACGCGTGCCGGACGATAGGCAATCTCGCGCGGGTTCTGGCCGCCTTTGGCGCCCCATTCCGCAAAGGCCTTGATGTCCTCAACAGACACCGTCCGCCCGCCATCTTCGAAGCGGAGCATGTTTTCCAGCACCACCTTCAGCGAGGCGGGCAGGCGGGAGAAATCCCCCAGACCCGCGGCTTGGGCCGCTGGGATCGAGTAGTAAGAAAGCGTTTTGCCGCCGGCACTCAATGTGCGGCGGGTCTTGGCGGTATCGTGTCCGACAACGATGGGCATGGGAACCTCCCGGTTGGCGCTGAATGAAGGATGAATTCCCGCTCTCCATGCCGCATGCGCGGGCACCGATCAAGGGGGCTGCGACGTTTTTGTATACCGTTGTGCACAATTCCAGACGCTTTTTTCGCCAAACCCACTGTAACACGCGTCTCGCAAAACCTTGATTGGTTCTTTTAATCAGTTTTGGCCTATGTAGTCTGAACAAGCTTAGGAAAGATGCGTTGGTATGAAGCAGATCAAAACCTGGATCGCGAGTGTTCTGTTGGTCGTGAACGCGACACTTGCTTGGGCACAAGAGTCCCGGCCGGTGGTTGTGGAGCTTTTTACGTCGCAAGGGTGCTCTTCTTGTCCGCCTGCGGATGCCTTCCTTCGGGAACTGGCTGGCAGGGACGATGTGATCGCGCTCGCGCTCCATGTTGATTACTGGGACTATATCGGCTGGAAAGACGTGTTTGCCCGTACCGAAAACACCGCCCGCCAAAAAGCCTATGCAACTGTGGCCGGGAGACGCTCGATTTACACGCCGCAAATGGTCGTGGGCGGGTTGCATGATGTGGTTGGCACCCACCCGAGAGACGTCGAAGACCTGATCCGCAAGGATCGAAACCGCGCCAGCCCCATCAAACTCAGTGCTGCGCGCAAAGGGAATCAGCTGCGCCTTGAGGCCAGCACCTCTGCGCCGTTTTCCCCCCCGCTTGATGTGCAATTGGTCCGCTTGCGCCCCAATGCCAGCGTCACGGTCAATCGCGGGGAAAATGCAGGCAAGATCTTGGATTACCACAACATTGTTACGGATTGGCAGGTGATTGCCCGCTGGGATGGCCGTGCGCCGCTTCAAATCACCCAAGACATCTCGGGAACGGAACCTGTTGTCGTGATCCTCCAGCATCCCGGACCCGGGGCAATCGAGGCGGCGCTGCGTTTGCGTTAATGTGGATGTCGTTTCTGAAAGGTCTCTCGATACCAAACATAAAGCCCTGCGGCGACGATGATTCCACCCCCCAAGATCGTCCAGAAATCTGGCCAATCTCCAAAGAAAACCACGCCCCATAACGCGGCCCAAATCAGCCCGGTATAGGCATAAGGCGCCAGCATCCCGGCCTCGCCAAGTGACAGCGCCTTGATCAAACATAATTGCGACGTCGTTCCAAAAAAGGCGATCAGCGCCATTAACATCAGAGCCGTGGCATCGGGGCGTACCCAGAAAAACGGCACGGTGCATGACAATACGATCGCTCCGAAGGCCGCAGTGTAAAACAGCGATGTCCATGGGTCGTCGTCGCGTACAAACCGCGTCGCCAGATTGTAGCCGGAATAGGCTATCGCCGCCCCGACAGTCAGCAAAGCGGCGGGCTGAAACAAGTCGCCCCCCGGTCGGATCACAAGCAACGCGCCAATCATCGCTGCGACAATCCCCGCGGCCCGCCGTGCCCCGATTGATTCGCCCAAAAATATCGCAGCCCCCAACGTGATCAGCAGCGGGTTGATATTCATGATAGCGGCGGCCTCTGCGAGCCCCAAAAATGTGACCGAAAAGAAGTAGAGCGTTGTTCCACACATCAAAAGCACCGAGCGCAGCGCCTGCATGCCGGGGTGTTTGGTCCGCAGCACTGTCTTCAGTCGTGGCGCCACAAGCACCAGCACAAATAAGGTCTGTCCCAGATAACGAGCCCAGATCGCGGGCACCGCGCCCGTGCGTTCTGACAATGCCTTTGCGCTCGCATCCATTGCCGCAAACAGGAAAACTGTCGCTATCATCAACAAGATAGCCCGCGTTTGTGAAGAGATGTTGGGCAAAGGCGTGCTCCGGTCCTGCGTTTGGGGGCCGCCCGACGCAATGCCGTCCCGCGGAGCGCCGACCGTAACGCCTCACCTTCCAAGAGGCCAGCGCCATTGCCACGCTGCGTCGCATGGCAAAGGCGCGCAACATCTGCGCGCAACTCCTCAGCCAAGCCAGATGCAGGCGCGCCCCCGACACCTCACTCATCCTCTTCCTCCAGCGAATTCAGTTTCAAGTCACCGGTTTGCTCCAAAAGTCGCAGCGCTTGCACAACCTCTGACATTGCAGCCTCGCCCGCGCGCGCCTTCACCTTGCCGCGCTCGGCAATTTGCTCGCGCAGCGCTTCGGCCATGCGTTGCGACATATTGGCAAGAATGAATTGCACGACGGGGGCGGTCGTTTCGTCTACCGCTGCGGCCAATGCTGTAACCAACACATCTTGATCCACCGCGCGCGTCAGTTTCGGCACATCGCGTGCCTCCAATCGAGTCAAAATATCTGCGAATGTAAACAATGCCTTGCGAACCCGTGTCGCAAACTCGGTATCGGCCTCGTCCAGCCCCGCCAAAACGTCGTCCCGCGTCAGGGAGGGCGATTGATTCAGAATAGCCCCGACACGCGCTTCGGGTTTGTCGGAAAATGCCCGCGCCGGAACCGCATCTAATTGCGCCACCAATGCCAATCCGATCCGCTCCACGGCTTCGGGGGTCACAGCCGAAGTCTGCGATATCGCATATGTCACGCGCCGCGCCCGCGCGCCCTCCATCAGGGCCAAGACAAGTGCCGCTTTCGGGGTGTCGATTTTTGACAAGACCACCGCCGCCACTTCGACGCTTTCTTCCTCCAGCATCGCCTGCAACTCTGGGGGTTTGAGCGCGCGCAAACGTGCCCAAGGGTCACCCGCTTGCTTGACACCAGCCTCTCGTCGCAATCGCGCAGCGGTTTCCAGGCTGATTTGTCCGTCTAGCACCGAAAGCGCGCCACTTAATCCAGGGGGGAAAGTCACCCCCAAATCTTCCATGTCGCGGATGAACTCTTCCACCACAGCCGCCATGGTGGTGCGATCCACCAATCGCATGGCACCCATGGTTTGCGTCAGGCTGGCTTGCATCTCATCAGGCAAATCGGCCAAGGGCACGGGCTCGCCGGCATGCGTCAAAAGGCGCACAATAAGCGCCGCTTTCTGCCGACGCGACAAGGCGCGTGGCGCGGGTAGGGCGGTTTGGCCCAGTGCAGGAATTTGACGCAAGGCTGTCATCGGGCTTCCCCATTCGATTTTCTCGAACGCTAGCGGGAAGCCCTAAATAATCCCTGAACAGAGCCGGATTTATTTAGCTCGAAACCTGTTTGGTGCAGGATTTCGAAGCATCATCCCACACCATTCCATCAGCACAAGACATCGCGTGGGTTTTGTCGGAACACATGGCAGAGGCCACAGCAGGCAGGGCCGCAAGGAGCAAGGCGGCAATAAACGTCGTCTTCATTCCAATTCCTCCGTTTGAAGTAACACAAGCCAAAGATAGCACGCTTCAGGGCCCCGTCAAAATCACGAAACAGAAAAAAAAGGGCGCCCCACAGGAGCGCCCCATCCTCGTTTCTCTTCTTGAAATCAGCCGCCAAAGACCCGGCGGAAAATCGTGTCGACATGTTTGGTGTGGTAATCCATGTCGAATTTTGCGTTGATCCCCTCTGCACCCAAAGCCGCGACCACGTCCTTGTCCGCCAAAAGCTGCTCGCGGAAATCCACCCGCTCTTCCCACACCTTGAGCGCATTGCGCTGCACCATCACATAGGCATCCTCGCGCGAAACCCCTGCCTGCGTCAGCGCCAGCAGCACCCGCTGGCTCATCACGAGGCCAGGGAATTTATTCATGTTGTCGAGCATGTTTTGCGGGAAAATCAACATCTTATCGACAACGCCGGTCAGGCGGTTCAGGGCAAAATCGAGCGTGATTGTTGCGTCAGGGCCAATGCTGCGTTCCACAGAGGAATGCGAGATATCGCGCTCATGCCAAAGCGCCACATTCTCCATGGCCGGTACAACCGCCATCCGCACCAGACGCGCCAAGCCCGTCAGGTTCTCGGTGAGCACGGGGTTTTTCTTGTGCGGCATCGCGGAAGAGCCCTTCTGGCCCATCGAGAAAAACTCCGCCCCTTCCAAAACTTCCGTGCGCTGCATGTGGCGGATTTCGATGGCCACGTTTTCAATCGAGGATGCGATCACGCCCAATGTCGCAAAGAACATCGCGTGGCGGTCACGGGGAATCACCTGCGTTGAAATCGGCTCCGGGCTCAGGCCCAGTTTGGCGCAAACATGCTCCTCAACCCGCGGATCGACATTGGCGAAAGTTCCAACTGCCCCCGAAATCGCCCCTGTCGCAACTTCCTCCCGCGCCAGCTTCAACCGTGCGAGGTTGCGATCCATCTCCGCATAGAACCGCGCAAATGTCAGACCCATGGTTGTGGGTTCCGCGTGAATCCCGTGCGAGCGCCCCACCCGCACCGTCATCTTGTGTTCCATCGCGCGTTTTTTCAGCGCCACCAGCAGCGCGTCCATGTCTGCCACCAAAATATCGGCGGCCCGCACCAATTGCACATTCAGGCAGGTATCGAGCACATCAGACGAGGTCATGCCCTGATGGACAAATCGCGCCTCATCGCTGCCGACATGTTCCGCCAAATGGGTCAGAAACGCGATAACATCATGTTTGGTGACCGCCTCGATCTCGTCGATCCGCGCCACATCAAACTCGACATCCTTGGCTTTCCATACCGCATCCGCATTTTCGCGCGGGATAACGCCCAGATCGGCCATGGCATCACAGGCATGCGCTTCAATTTCATACCAAATCTTGAACTTGGTCTCCGGCGACCAGATTTTCACCATTTCGGGGCGGGAATAACGCGGGATCATCGGCGAGCTCCTTCAAAGGGAATGCGTCAGCGCCAGTTGCAGCGCCAAATGCAGCAGTTGGCGGCGTGCTTACCTGCCGTTATGGTTTAGGGCAAGCAGGGCAGGGGGGCCGCGGTGTCGCAACTCATCGAATTGGCGGATTTCATCGGGCTCTGGCGATTGGAACGCCGTATTCACGACCACCTTGGCCCGACTGGCCACCTGACCGGCACGGCCACCTTTACCCCCGAAACAAAAGGTCTGCGCCTCACAGAGCAAGGCCAACTCACCTTGGGCGAAAGCAGCTTTGCCGCCGAGCGGCACTATCTGTGGCACGCGGATCATTCTGCGATTGAGGTTTCCTTTGACGATGGGCGCTTCTTTCACCGGTTCGCGCCCCAAGGCGTCCCAACAGCAACCCATTGGTGTGATCCCGACCAATACGATGTCACCTATGATTTCTCCCGCTGGCCGGAATGGTCCTCCACATGGCTGGTCAAAGGCCCGCGCAAAGACTACGAGATGCACTCAAACTACATGCGATAGCGCAATGCCCCGCAATTGTTAGCGCAACACCTCTTGCAGCACTGCGCCGCTCAGGGCATTCATGACCCAACTAGGTTCCATAACGAGGAAGACCCCATGACAATCACTGCACCTGCCCGCGTGCTGACCGATGCATTTGGCGCCAATAGCGGCACAGCTCTCCGCCTCAAGCAAGTGGCCCTTGTGGTGCTCGGCATCGCCGCTCTCGCGATTGCTGCCAAGATCAAAGTGCCGATGTGGCCTGTTCCGATCACCATGGGCACCTTCGCCGTTCTCTCCATCGGCGCGGCTTATGGGGCGCGCTTGGGTCTTGTGACCATCCTTGGCTACATGCTGATTGGCACCTTGGGCTTTGACGTATTCGCAGGCTCCAGCGTCGAAAAGAACGGCCTCACCTATATGATGGGTGGCACTGGCGGCTATCTTCTGGGTTATGTCTTGGCCACGCTCGCACTGGGCTATTTCGCAGAAAAAGGCTGGGACCGTTCGGCACTGAAAATGGCAGCAGCCATGCTCATCGGCAACGCGCTCATCTACATTCCCGGTCTCGCATGGCTCAACACGATGCCCTATGCCGAAAGCGTCGCTTGGACCGTGGAAAAGGGCCTCACCCCATTCTTGATCGGTGATGTGCTCAAGCTGGCCCTCGCCACGGCCCTCTTTCCCGCCCTTTGGAAGCTGACCGCAAAACTGCGCGGCTAAGGGCGATTTACCCCACAACAAAAAGGCCCCCATTTCGGGGGCCTTTTTCGTTTGAGAGCGCTTTTTAGTAGGCATTTCTCGCGACTTGCGGCAGTTTTGCTCCACGTCACATAGGGTGCACATCATGCTCCGCTTGCTCTGGGCTGTCCTTGTTTTGGGCCTGATTGCTGTCACAGCACTTGGGTTTCTCGGGCCTTGGAGCGGGTTGAACCCGGCGATAGGCGACGCGTTTGCGGTGGTGCGCTTGCCTGCGTCGGCGGCTCTTGCCCTCTTGCTCTTACCCGCGTTGCGCCGCCCTTGGCTGGTGCTCCCGGGCCTCTCCCTTGCGGCGCTTGGCCTCGTTTCGGCCCTTGTTCCCTATTCTAAAATCGGCGTTCCGGGCCCCGTTGTGCTCTACCAAAAGAACCTTTCCTTCCGACTGACCGATCCATCTGCGCTCATCGCCGATATTCGCGCCACTGCCCCTGACATCATCACCTTGCAAGAGGTCACCGACCCACACCGCCGCGCGCTGCTCACCGCACTTGCCGCAGATTACCCCACTCAAGCCTTCTGCCCCTTTGCGGCGGTTGGCGGCACCGCGATCTTTGCGCGCTGGCCTGCGGCAGGCCCGGCCTTTTGCCCTGCTTCCTCAGGGGCCACGTTCCAGCCGCTCACCTTGCCACAGGGCCGCGTTACTGCCGTTTCCCTGCATCTGCACTGGCCATGGCCCTACGGCCAAGCGCCCCAGCTTGCTGCTCTGCTGCCAGATCTTGCCGCCCTCAAGACACCCGTTCTCTTGGGAGGGGATTTCAACATGGTGCCTTGGGGCAGGCCCGTCACCGCTGTGATGCAAACCACCCGGTCCGAACGCGCAGCACCGCCAATCGCCAGTTTTCACATCGAAGGCCTTGTGCCAATCGCCATCGACCACGTGCTTGCCCCTGCAGGGGGCCAGATCGAGCGCCGCGCCAAACTAGGGTCCGACCATCACGGCCTTCTCGCGCGCCTTGGCCTCTAGGCTCCCATCAATGCAGCATCGAACGGATATTTCGACAGATTTTCATAGCCAGTATCCGTGATCAGCACCTGATCTTCCAGTTTGACCGAGAAATCGCCCCCCTCAGGGCTGACCAACGCTTCCACGCAAAGCGTCATTCCGGGCTCAAGTACATAATCAAACGCGCCTTCGACGAAATTGTCTGGATAGGCCACCAACGGCCATTCATCACACAGCCCCACCCCATGCATCATACATCCGTATTTGAGCTTTTGGTATTGATCGTCGAGCCTGTGACCGTTGAAGCTCAGTTCGCGAATGCTCACGCCGGGTTTTAGCATCTCCATATTTTGCATGATGTGCTCATGCCCATGTCGAAAGGCCGCGATCATTGCATTGCTCGGCTTGGCATCGCCCACCCACCATGTTCGGGATATATCTACACAAATACCGTAGGAACCGATCAAATCAGTATCAAACGCCAAGATTTCATTGTTCTGCATGATGCGCGGGCCACATTCCTGAAACCAAGGATTGGTGCGCGGCCCAGTGGCCAAGAGGCGGGTCTCGATCCACTCACCGCCCCGGCGAATGTTCTCCGCATGCAGCACCGCCCAGATGTCATCCTCGCTGATCCCGCCTTCCGGCACTTTCGACCGCGCAAAGCGCTCCATTTCCGCTATCGCCGCCTCACAGGCATGCGACGCACAGCGCATCGCCAAAATCTCGTCCGCTCCCTTGATCGAGCGCGCCTTCTCGGTCAGCTCTTCGCCGGGCATCACCTCAAAGCCCTGCGCTTCCAAGGCGCGCAACCCGTGCAGCATGACCTTATCCACCCCAAGACGCTGATTTGCGCCGCCATGCGTCGCGATAAGCCCGCGCACCTCATTGGCAAAAACATCCGCCGCCACATCAATCTTGTCGCCGCGATCAAAGTAAAACAAATCTGCGCCCGAGCGCTGCTCTTTTACCAACGGATTGAATTCCGTCAAAAACATCGCCTGCTTGTAATCCCAAATCACCATATATCCATCGGCACAGACCAACACCGCGCGAAACGGATTATGCGAATTCCATAGCTGCATATTGGTGCTGTCTGTCGCATAGCGAATGTTGAGCGGATCAAAGAGCAAAACCCCACCCCAACCGCGCGCATTTACCCCCGCCACCAACCGCTTCCAGCGAAACTCCCGCATTCTCTCCAAATCTGGCAGCACAAGCCCTGCCTTGGCCCACTCATCATAGGCCAAAATCGTCGGGCCAATCTCGACCCGGTTCATATCATTGGGACTACCATCGGCCAGGCGGTCATCGCGCGTGGGATCAATCTTGCGGCGGTCGCTGAAATGCGTGTTCATGCTACTCTCCCGTTTTGACAGAGCGTCCCGTAGTCGACTGCCTTTCGCATGCAGAAACGCGACATGAAAACGGTCTAATTGCGCCGGGGCTTTTCTTGGCCATTGGCCAAGGCTAGGCTCGCGCGATGATCTTGCAGCACTCCATTCCCTATGACACCTCCCACGAGCCGCGCTTGCCGGGCATCCAGCCGATGAGCATGGCCGACTGGCTCATCATCGACGACGCCTTTTCAGGCCAAATGGCGCGCCGCTCTGACCTGCTGACCAATCAGCGCCATGCTGTTCTGGCGATGCAGCCCGCTGCGTTGCCCGCCGCCCAAGAACTCCTTGATCTGGTCCTTGCCACACTTGATCCCCGGTATATCCGCAGCGCGAACACCATCCGCCGCCCCGATGGCATCTCGGTCGCCATCGATGCAAACGACCCGCTCCACACTCTGGGCCATCTCGTGCAAGAAGATCTCTGCATCCTTGAAAAACAGGGCGACGAACACGTGCTTACAGCCGCAGTTCTTTGCTTCCCTGCGTCTTGGATGCTGGCGGAAAAATTTGGCCGCGCCCTCTTGGGCATCCACATTCCCGTGCCAAGCTATGATGCAAACATTGGCGCGCGCGTCCAACGCCTCTTTGATGGGATCCAGCCCGACCGCCCGCTCTGGCGCTGGAACGGGTTACGCTATGCAGATCCCGAACTGCACCAGCCGTGCAGTGAATCGGATCGCCGCGCCCGCCCGACCAATCCGCGGTTTTTCCGCTCGGAGCGCCAAAGCCTCGTGCGCCTGCCCAAGACCCGCGCGGTGGTCTTTTCGATCCACACCTATGTCGTGAGCTTGGGAGAGGCAGATTAACGATCGATCTGCGCTCCCATAATCGCAAGCGATTGCTGATAGACAGTCGCGGCGTTCCATTCCTTCAAGACAGGGTAATTCGGCTCTCCCTGTTGATAGCCCGCACCTGGCCGCCAGCCCTTGGCGCGCAAATAATTCGCCGTCGACGTCATCGCATCGGCAAAATTGTAAAAATCAACGCGCCCGTCGCCATTGCCATCCACACCATAAAGACGCGCATTGCCCGGCAAGAATTGCGTATGCCCCAACTCACCATGCTTCGCCCCTTTGGTTGCTGGCGTGATCGACCCTTGATCCACCAAGGCCAAAGCGCCAATCGCATGGGGGCGGAAAAACTCCGAGCGGCGACAATCAAAGGTCAGCGTCACAATGGCCGATACCACAGGCGTATTGCCCATACCCGACCCAAATCCCGTCTCCATTCCGTGAATAGCCACCAAAACACCTACCGGAACGCCATAGGCAGCCTCTAGATTGGCATAAAACCCCGCATTCTGTGCCTTGCGCTTGCGCCCCATCGCGACAATCGCATCAGCACCGCGCACCTTCATGAACTTCTCTAGGCTGTATTTGAAACTTTTCTGTCCACGATCCGCGTTGATGGTCTCTTGACTGTAGCGCGTCCCGGCCAGCGCCTCCAATCCACGTGCGCCAATGCCCTGCGTTTTGGCATAGGCTGCGAATTCCTTCTTCCACGCGTCATACCCTGCACCCGTGTTGGAACAGGTCAGCGCCTGCGCCGGACCCGATAAAATCGCCAAAATCCCTGCAAGAATGAAATACCGTCCTGAAATTCGGGTCATCGACCCCTCCGTTTGAAAACTACCCAAACGGAGTATGGCGCGTCACAAAAGCTGATGTCAAAGCCCGAGACATCCCCGCCCATAGGCAAACCCGCAGTTGACGTGCCCAAAATGCAAAAAGGGCGCCCCAATAGGCGCCCTTTTCTAAATATTTCCCTACACTTAGCAGGAGTAGTAGAACTTGTACTCGATCGGGTGCGGGCACATTTCGTAGGCTTGGTTCTCTTCGGCCTTCAGATCGATGTAGGACATCAGCTGATCCTTGGTGAACACGTCGCCTGCGAGCAGGAAGTCCATGTCCTTTTGCAGCTCGTCGAGCGCTTCGCGCAGCGAACCACAAACGGTCGGGATTCCGGCCAGTTCTTCTGCGGGCAGGTCATAGAGGTTCTTGTCCATGGCTTCGCCCGGATCGATCTTGTTCTTGATGCCGTCAAGGCCAGCCATCAAGAGCGCTGCGAAGCACAGATAGGGGTTCGCTGCGGGATCGGGGAAACGTGCTTCCACACGCTTTGCCTTGGGGCTTTCTGTCCATGGAATACGAACGCAGCCAGAGCGGTTGCGTGCCGAGAAGGCCCGCAGAACGGGCGCTTCATAACCCGGAACCAAACGCTTGTAGGAGTTGGTCGAGGGGTTGGTCAGCGCGTTCAAGGCTTTCGCGTGCTTCAAGATACCGCCGATGAAATACAGCGCTTCTTGGCTCAGATCCGCGTATTTATCGCCAGCAAAAAGCGGCTTGCCGTCTTTCCAGATCGACATGTTCACATGCATGCCCGACCCGTTGTCGCCTGCCATTGGCTTGGGCATGAACGTTACGGTCTTGCCATAGGCATGTGCCACGTTGTGGATCACATACTTGTACTTCTGGATGTTGTCGGCCTGCTCACAGAGCCCACCGAAAATCATGCCCAGTTCGTGCTGGCAGGTCGCCACTTCGTGGTGGTGCTTGTCCACCTTCATGCCGATGGCCTTCATGGTCGACAGCATTTCAGAACGGATGTCCTGCGCTTCGTCCATCGGGTTCACCGGGAAGTAGCCGCCCTTGTGCGCGGGACGGTGACCGACGTTGCCGTGCTCGATATCCGCATCGGTGTTCCAAGCGGCGTGCTCGGCATCGATGGAATACGACACTTTGTTCGGGGCAACCGAATAGCGCACATCATCAAACAGGAAGAATTCTGCTTCGGGGCCAAAATAGGCCACATCACCGATTCCCGATGCTTTGAGATAGGCTTCTGCCTTCTTTGCGATCTGGCGTGGGCAACGGTCATAGGCTTCGCCCGTGTCCGGCTCGACCACGTCGCAATGAATTGCGATGGTCTTCTCTGCATAGAAGGGGTCAAGGTAAGCCGATGACGGATCGGGCATCAGTTTCATGTCCGACGCTTCGATCGACTTCCAGCCCGCGATGGACGAACCGTCGAACATGAAGCCTTCTTCGATGAAGTCTTCATCCACGAGATCCGCCACAACAGTTACGTGCTGCAGCTTGCCGCGCGGATCGGTGAAACGGATATCGACATATTCGACATCCTCGTCCTTGATCAGCTTGACGACGTCTTTTGCCTTCATTCTCTTGGTCCTCTCAGGCTGGAATGGGGATCTTAGATCGCTTCCGAACCGGATTCCCCGGTGCGAATGCGAATGGCTTGCTCGACGGGGCTGACAAAAATCTTGCCGTCGCCGATTTTCTCTGTGCGGGCTGCCTCGATGATGGCTTCGATCGCGGCTTCTACCTGATCGTCATCAATCACCAGCTCGATTTTCACCTTGGGCAGGAAATCCACAACATATTCTGCGCCGCGATATAGCTCGGTATGGCCCTTCTGGCGGCCAAATCCCTTTACCTCGATCACGCTCAGGCCTTGCACACCTGCGTCCTGAAGCGCCTCTTTCACCTCGTCGAGCTTGAAGGGCTTGATGATGGCCTCAATCTTCTTCATGGACAGGCTCCTCGTTCCTTGGTCGGCCCCGTTCAGACCACTTCCCGATCATAGCCTCAATTGGCTAGGGTCGGCAGAGCGGGCTTCCCGGCTCGGTTTTCTAGTCTCTGCCTATTTTTTGTGCAAGACGCACCAAGATTGGGCGATTTGAAAACATTTTTTGCCACGCGCCCCCGGTAGAGGATACTTAAATGCCCGAAATTCTGACCGCGCAGGCCATGCGAGACGCAGAAACCGACGCTATCGAGTCGGGTGCAATTCCTGCGCGTGTCTTGATGGAGCGGGCAGGGGAGGCCGTTGTCATGGCCTTGCTTGCCGAATGGCCAGAGTTTACCCGAACGCCCCCACACACCCTTGTGCTCTGCGGTCCCGGCAATAATGGGGGTGACGGATTCGTTGTGGCGCGTCTTTTGCACCAACGTGGCTGGCCCGTGACGGTGCATCTCCATGCGCCAGATATCTCCAGCCTGCCCACAGAGGCGGCCCATAACGCGCGGCTGTGGCAAGCGCTCGGCCCGATTGATCGCCTTGGCGCGTCTGTTGCCCCGACCCCCGATCTCGTGATTGACGCCCTCTTCGGCATCGGCCTCAATCGCGCGCTTGATGATACAGCCGCCGCCGCGCTCGGTGCCCATAATGCCCCGAAAACGCGTCGCCTTGCCCTCGATATTCCCTCTGGCCTGAACGCCGACACAGGGCGCCTCATCAACGCGACCCCGCCCGGCATCCCCCTCCCGGCTCACCTGACCGTCACCTTCCATTGCGCCAAACCGGGTCATTATCTTGCCGCTGGCCCAAGCCTCTGCGGCAAACTGCGTGTCATGGATATTGGCCTTCCCGCGACAGGGTCGGCCCTGACCCACGTGTCACCGCCTTTCTCTGGCCTCGCAAAGTTAGGCGACGGCCATAAATTCACCTATGGTCATGCCCTCGTCCTGTCTGGCGGGGCAGGGCGCACCGGAGCAGCCCGCCTTGCCGCGCGCGGTGCCCTTCGCATTGGCGCAGGCCTTGTCACCCTCGGCGTCCCGCCGTCGGCCCAACAAGAAGCCGCCTCCCAAATCACCGCCATCATGCTGACCCGCATCGCCAATGCCGAGGCCCTGACCCAAACCCTCGCCGATCCCCGCTTCACGGCGCTCTGTATTGGCCCCGGCTTTGGACTGGGAGCGCGCGAATCCGATCTGCTCGCTGCGGCCCTCGCCAGCCGTCGCCCCCTTGTGATCGATGCCGACGCGCTGACCTTGCTGACTGATCCCGCCCTTTTTGCCCAATTGCACCCCAACTGCCTGCTCACGCCGCATCACGGCGAGTTTTCCCGGCTCTTTCCCGATCTGGCCTCGGCGTTGACCCAACCCGACACGTCCAAAATCGATATCACGCGCGCCGCCGCCCGCCGTGCCCAATCCACCGTGCTCTTCAAAGGCTCCGATACAGTCATCGCCACAGCCGATGGCCGCGCCGCCCTGCACGCCAGCGCCTATGCGCGCGCTGCCCCTTGGTTGGCCACAGCTGGCGCAGGCGACGTGCTCGCTGGCTTTGCTGCAGGTCTTATGGCACGCGGCATGCTTCCTTTCGAGGCCGCCCAAGCCGCTGCATGGCTCCACGCGGAAACCGCCCGCGACTTTGGGCCGGGCCTCATCGCCGAAGATATTCCAGATCACTTGCCCAAAATCCTCGCCCAACTTGGCGTTTGAGCCAGACCGCTTTTGCCTTCTGCATCACCAGCAGGGGGGGGCGCGCGTCAGAAATCCGCCACCGCGGCCCAAATCGCCTTGCAACAGGCATCTGCCAGCCACGCGCATCAGACCCTGCGCCGAGTTTCCAGCGCTCTTGTCCAAGATCCAAAAGAAAACCCCCGGCAGCTCATGGCCACCGGGGGTTTGAATTCTCGTGCTGTCGCGCGCGGATCAGGCGGCGTCAGCGAATGCGCTATCAGCGATATAGCTCGCGACTTCCAGACCATCGGCATAGATCACATGCGCCCGGTCGAACTCGATCTCGTAGATGGTCAACTCCACACCCTCATGCAGCGTCAGGAACTCTCCATCAACCAGCTGAGCGGCGGGAATCATCGCTTGCTTCTGACCAAACAGCGCTTCGGCGCGCCAGTCACGGAGCAAGATCTTCTGACCAGCAGGCACCACGACATCGCGGTCAGGGCGTGTATGGCTCAATGACCCTGCCATGATCGCGACCGCATCGCAGACCAATTTGCGTGGGCGCACCGCTTTGATCGTCGCCATGCCAGTATCCCGCGTCACGACGCGATCACCGGGGGAAAGAAACTGAACTGGCATTTCGCCTTCCAGCGTCATGATGACAGAGCCTGCCACCAGTCCAGAGATATTTTTTGTGTCGCTCGCGGCATTAAAGCCTTTGAGCCCGACCGTTTTCGGTTCCATGGGCGTAGTCCTGTTTTGATCTGCCTCTTTTTTTACAGCAGATTATGGCAAGATTGGGTTAATGTCGCGCCCTTTTTGGGCATGTGCAGGGTGATTTTGCGTCAAAAACACCCTTTCACAGCCCCCTGAGTCGTTTGGTCGCGCTTTCGGATGGTGAAAAACGACAAGGAATACAGGCTTATCCATATGAATTGCCGAACCATCCGAATGGATAAGTTTTCACGCCAAGTTTTGGCGCGCCGGGCAAAGTCAAAAACGCCGCCACACGCCAGTGCCGCATTTGCCGCCACACTTGCTCGCAATGCGTGCACCTGCGTCCTAACCCTTGCAGTAGGCAAACACCTCCGCTATCCCCTCGAAAAGCTCGATACCGCGTGAGATCGCGTCGGGCTTTTGTCTGGGCTGGCTCAGGCGCATGCGGGTGTGGCGAAATGGTAGACGCACCAGATTTAGGTTCTGGCGCCGCAAGGCGTGGGGGTTCAAGTCCCTTCACCCGCACCATCCCTCCCTTCCCCCTTGCAGAGGGGGGCTTCCCTCTCTAGAACGTCGCGGATTCCCATGGGCGGATTCCGTGAAATAAGCGCGCATCTCGCGCGCACCTCAGACAAGGACGACACAGATGCAGGTCACCGAGACCCTGAAAGAAGGCCTCAAGCGCGGCTACGAAATCACCGTCAGCAACGCTGCACTCGAAGCACAGGTTGACGCCAAACTCCTCGAGGCGCGTCCCGAAGTCGAGATGAAGGGCTTCCGCAAGGGCAAAGTGCCGATGTCGCTGCTCAAAAAGCAGTTTGGCCAGCGCCTGCTTGGCGAAGCGATGCAAGAAGCCATCGACGGCGCCATGAACGCGCATTTCGAGAAAACCGGCGAGCGCCCGGCACTCCAGCCCCAGATCACCATGAAAGATGGCGAAAACTGGAAGCAGGGCGATGATGTGGTCATCGACGTGGCCTATGAAGCCCTCCCAGAGATCCCCGAGCTTGACGTCTCCGGCGTTGCCCTCGAGCGGTTGGTTGTCAAAGCCGATGACGCGGCCATTGACGAAGCGCTGAAATCCCTCGCCGAAACGGCACAAAACTTCGACGACCGCAAAAAAGGCTCCAAAGCCAAAGACGGCGATCAGGTTGTGTTCGACTTCCTCGGTAAAGTCGGCGGCGAAGCTTTCGACGGTGGCGCAGCAGAAGATTATCCCTTGGTGCTCGGCTCCGGCTCCTTCATCCCCGGCTTCGAAGAGCAGCTGGTTGGCGTGAAAGCGGGCGAAGAGAAGACCATCACCGTCACCTTCCCCGAGTCCTACGGCGCCGAAAACCTCGCAGGCAAAGAAGCGACATTTGATTGCACGATCAAAGCCGTGAAAGAGCCCAAAGCCGCCGAGATCGACGACGAAATGGCCAAGAAATTTGGTGCCGAAGACCTCGCAGGTCTCAAAGGTCAAATTTCCGAGCGTCTTGAGTCGGAATACAAAGGTGCTGCACGCGCCGTGTTGAAGCGCGCGCTGCTCGATCAACTCGACACATTGGTCAAATTCGACCTGCCACCCTCGCTCGTCGATGCCGAAGCAGGCCAGATCGCGCATCAGCTGTGGCACGAAGAAAACCCCGAAGTGCACGACCACAACCACGGCGCAGTCGAGGCCACCGACGAGCACAAGGCGCTTGCGGAACGCCGCGTGCGTCTGGGCCTGCTTCTTGCCGAAGTTGGCCGCAAGGCCAATGTCGAAGTGTCGGATTCCGAATTCACCCAAGCCGTGCTGAACCAGGCACGTCAATATCCGGGTCAGGAACGTCAGTTCTTCGAATTCGTTCAGCAAAACCAGCAGATGCAGCAGCAACTGCGCGCGCCGATTTTTGAAGAGAAAGTCGTCGACCACATCCTCGAGCAAGCAAAAGTGACCGAAAAGGAAGTCTCCAAGGACGACCTGCAAAAGGCCATCGAGGCTCTCGACGAAGAATAATCGCCACCATTGGCGTTATATAAGAAAGGGCCGCCCGGTTGGGTGGCCCTTTTCTTTTGTGGCACAAGTATCCGCGCGTCAAAGCCTCTCCTCAAGGGACTCTCGCAGCGCGTGCGCCGCAGGGCAGGCCGCTCATGCGGCAGCCTTTTGGCCTCAGTCATGCGGCGCTTGCTTTGCTTTGGGCACAAAAAAGCCGCGCGGGGTGGGCCCGCGCGGCTCATTCGCCCCCCTTGCGAGGGACGCAAGGGAAGCAAGACTGGATTACTCGTCGTCGGAAGCGGCAGAGCCGATATCGTCAAAGAGTTCCGCAATCTCGAACTCGGCCGCAGCATCTGCTTCGGCAGCGAGTTGGGCAATCGACTTGCCCGAGGCTTGCAGTGCGGCTTCTTCTGCCGAACGTGCAACGTTCACGTAGATCGTGACGTCGACTTCGGGGTGCAAGCGCACGATGACGTCATGAACGCCAAGTTCCTTGATCGGAGCAACCAATTCGACCTGCTTACGGTCGAAGGTCACACCATCAGCCGCAGCAGCATCAGCGATATCGCGCGGTGCAACCGAGCCATAAAGCGCGCCACCATCCGATGCAGAGCGGATGACGATGAAGGTTTGGCCAGCCAGCTTTTCGCCAGCAGCTTCTGCTTCTTTGCGGGTTTCGAGGTTTTGAGCTTCGAGTTGCGCTTTACGCGTTTCGAAGTCTTGCACGTTCTTGGTCGATGCGGTGAGCGCCTTGCCCTGCGGCAGCAGGAAGTTGCGCGCATAGCCCGACTTCACGTTCACGACATCGCCCATTTGGCCCAGTTTGGCCACGCGTTCCAGAAGGATGACTTGCATGGGTCTCTCTCCTTATTTCACAGCGTAGGGGAGCAGGGCGAGGAAACGGGCGCGCTTGATGGCCCGCGCGAGTTCGCGCTGCTTCTTTGCCGAAACGGCGGTGATACGGGACGGAACGATCTTGCCGCGCTCAGAGATATAGCGCTGCAGCAAACGTGTGTCCTTATAGTCGATCGCAGGTGCGTTATCGCCCGAGAACGGGCAAACCTTACGGCGACGGAAAAACGGTTTGGTAGCCATGGTTATGGTCCTTTCCTCAGACGAAGATCAACGGCGCTCGTGGCGGTCGCCACGATCGAAGCTACGCTCACCACGGTCGCCGCGGTCACCGCGATCTCCACGGTCAGGGCGCTCGCCACGCTCAGGACGGTCACCGCGCTCACCGCGGTCGCCGCGCTCATCACGCTTCTGCATCTGAACCGAGGGGCCATCCTCATGGGCGTCTACTTTGATGGTGAGCACGCGCATCACGTCATCATGCAGACGCATCAGGCGCTCCATCTCCATCACGGCCGGCGCAGGTGCGTCGGTGCGAAGCAGCGCGTAGTGGCCCTTGCGGTTCTTGTAGATCTTGTAAGCCATCGTCTTCACGCCCCAATATTCGGACGCGATCACCTTGCCGCCATTGTCGGCCAGCACGGTGGAGAAATGTTCGACGAGCCCTTCAGCCTGTGCAGACGACAGGTCCTGACGGGAAATGAAAACATGCTCGTAAAGCGGCATGTGCACTCCTGTTTTCAAGCGCATTTCATAGGAGGGTCTAGTCCTTCCGCGACCCACCACGAGAGACTGCGCTGTTCAAAAAAACTGCGAAAGGACGCGCGCTCTTACGACGCGTGGCTTTAGGATGCAAGCTGTAAGAGGGCTGGCTGGCAATTAATCCCCTTTATTTTACAGCTTCCTACCCATGCAGTTCAAATGCCGCCGATCTTGCCAACCAATTCCCCGAACTGGCCGCATATTTGCCGCTTTTCTCCTGCATCCTTGGGCCCAAGACATCGGTTTATGATGAGGCTATTCCCATGCTCTCGACTGCCAAACACGTGCCCACCCGCCATGCGATCAAAGCGGCATCTCCCAGACTGCCCTTTGCCCTCGGGCTCGACGTTTTGTCGCGTCGGTTCTTGCGCGTCATGGCCGTTTCCTTGGCAATATCCTCCATCGGGATCTGGTTCGTCACCGCATCAGACGAAGGTCTGGGCTTGATGAAATTCGCCGTATCAGTCTTTTTCTTCAGCCTTGCTGCGGTCTTCTGGGTCAGCGCCGCTGACAAGGCCGCAGACGAATTCCACATCGATTGCTCGGCCCGCGAAATTCGCCATGTGCTGCGCGGCGTTGACGGGATTGCCCGCCTTCAGTCCCGCTACAAATTTGCCGATATCGCCGAAGTCCGGCTCGAAGACGGCATCTTGCTCGCCCGCGACAAATCCGGGCGCATCGTGCTCAATCGCCCCTGCCATTCCGTTGATATTGAACGGTCTTTGCAACAGGCGCTGCAAAATGGCCTCATCGGCCACGCCTGATTACCCACCCCCATAGGCTGTCTGGCGGCTCAGGCGCGATAGGCCAATCGCAACCCTCCCCAATGCCGCCCCATAACGATAATCGGCGCCGAGACATCTTTCATCATCACATATTGGCCATTGCCCATCTCGCGGCGATAGGCCTGCATCACAAACGGCCGTTTGCTTTTGCCCGCAGTCAGCCCGACGCGATCGGAAAATATCCGGCGATTGCGACTGTTGGCAGCATTCCATTCCGGATCCCGAAGGCGCTACGGCTGGGAAAATTTTCGGTTATGTGTCGGCAGATAGCCGTTATCATCCACCGCAGCGCAAAAAACCACGCGGTCCGACAACAATAGCGCACCTTCCAAAAGGTCAGGCAGTAACTTGTCGGTCAAACTGGTAAACTGCGCCATCAACTGCTCGGGGTTCGTGGCCGGAATAGCCGTGTAGGTCCGGTCAAAAAGGTCCTTTGTCGAAATCGCTCCCGATTCCAGCGCCTGTTCGAAACGCGCCGAAATCTCTTTTGCGATTCTTTGCGCCTCTTCGATAAACGGTGTGTCCACAGTGGCCACGCCAAAACGCGCGGTTTGCGCCGTCAATCGCTCAGAGGCGTCAACCATCTTGTCCATATGCTTGCTCGACGTCCGCACATTCACCTCGGTCGCGCGCGACAATTCCCCAAGGTTCTCGATAATCTCTTCAAGCTGCTCGATTGCGCCATTGGCATCTTGCGTGGCGGCGATGATCCGAACCTGCTCCGCCACGATTGTCTGCCCGTCGGTTGCAATCTGATCGATCAACGCTCCAAGGCTTTCCGCCTCACGCCCAACCGCACCCGCGCGCTCCAATGTGCGCCCATTGGCTGCCACAATAAGTCCCGTGCGCCCGCCCAATTCTTCCAGCGTCGTGTTGATCTGCTCAGTCGCAAGCGATGTCTTGGCCGAGAGCTCTTTCACCTCATGCGCCACCACCATGAAACCGCGCCCCGCCGCATCCGCGCGCGCCGCCTCAATCTGGGCGTTCAGAGCCAAAAGATTGGTCATCCGCGCAATGATGGAAATTTCAGAGGCCACGCGCGACACCAAAGAAAACGCTTCCTTGAGCCCATCAATCGCCCCCGCCATATCGCTCACCTCAGACGACAGCTCGCGGACTTCGCTCAACACCCGCACCACCGAGCCTTGACCAATCTCCAATTGCCCCGCGTTGCGGCGCGCCCCGTCCGAGGCACCCTGCGCCGCCTGTACAACGTCGGCATTTACCCGGCTCAAAGCTCCCGCCGCCGTGCCAAGCGCTTCAATAACCTGTCGCTCTTGCGCCAGTCGCCGATCAATATCGCTGATCTGCCCATTTGCTTCGGCGATCGACACGCTCAACGTGCCAATATCGACCGCCATTTTTCCAATACCCTCAATCAAGTTGTTTTCTGAAAGATCGAGCATCGGTTTTTCTCTCCTTAGTGATGTCTTTGAGTTAACGGCGACCTGCCAAGAGTTGTTATACCGCGCCATGGCATCTCCGGCTCATTCAGCGCCGCCCGCGAGAGAAGATTGCAGGCGAGAGGTTCAAGAGGTATCTGCGATAAAGTCAGTTGAAGAGGAGACCGGAATGACCAAAGCCTTCGTCTTTCCCGGGCAAGGAGCCCAAACCATTGGCATGGGCAAAGCCCTGGCCGATGCCTATCCCGCCGCGCGCGCCGTGTTTGACGAAGTTGACGAGGCTCTGGGGGAAAACTTGTCCGCTCTGATCTGGGAGGGGGATCAAGACGCTCTCACCCTGACCCAAAACGCACAGCCCGCGCTGATGGCCACATCTCTTGCCGCCCTGCGCGCGCTGGAAGCCGAAGGCGTAAGCTTGGGGGCGGCCTCCTATGTCGCGGGCCATTCCTTGGGCGAATACTCAGCCCTCGCCGCCGCAGGTGCCCTGAGCATCGCCGATGCGGCCCGCCTGCTGCGGATCCGCGGCCGCGCCATGCAAGAGGCTGTGCCCGTCGGGATCGGAGCGATGGCAGCCCTCTTAGGCCTCGACTTTGCGACCGCGCAACAGGTGGCCGAAGCCGCCGCACAAGGCGATGTTTGCCAAGCGGCCAATGATAATGACCCGGCGCAAGTCGTGGTCTCGGGCCACAAAGCCGCCGTAGAACGCGCAGTGGACCTTGCGAAAGCAGCCGGAGCCAAGCGTGCGGTGATGCTGCCTGTCAGTGCGCCGTTTCATTGCGCCTTGATGGAGCCTGCCGCAAAAGTCATGGCGCAAGCACTTGATGATGTGACGATCAATTCACCCGCAGTGCCACTTGTGGCCAATGTGCGGGCCGTCGCGGTCACTGATCCGACGCTGATCCGCGCGCTTTTGGTCGAACAAGTCACAGGCTCGGTGCGGTGGCGCGAGAGCGTGTTGTGGATGGCAGATCAGGGCGTCCGTGAAATCTGGGAAATCGGTGCCGGAAAGGCGCTTTCCGGCATGATCCGCCGCATTGCAAAAGATGTGGACTGCCGCGCGATTGGCACCCCAGAGGATGTCACCGCGGCCATCACCGCACTCAACGGCGCATAAAGCACCCCGGGATCTTGCAAGATCCCGGCTAAATTCCTTGCAAGAAATTTGCCTGCGCTTCGGACCGGGCATTGCGAAAGGGACTGATATGTTTGATTTGACAGGGAAATACGCACTGGTCACGGGTGCCTCTGGGGGCATCGGTGGGGCGATTGCCAAGGCGCTGCACGGGGCAGGGGCCACAGTTGGCCTCTCAGGCACCCGCGTGGAACCGCTGCAAGCCCTTGCCGCCGAATTGCAAAGCCGCGCCCACGTGCTGCCTTGCAATCTCGGTGACGCGGCAGCCGTCGAAGCGCTGCCCAAGCAAGCGATTGAAGCGATGGGGGGGCTCGACATCCTCGTCAACAACGCAGGCATCACCCGCGATCAGCTCTTCATGCGGATGTCCGACGAGGATTGGGCACAGGTGCTGGATGTCAATCTCACCTCCACCATGCGCCTTTGCCGTGCCGTGATGCGCCCGATGATGAAAGCGCGCTGGGGCCGCATCGTGAACATCTCCTCGATCGTCGGCGCAACAGGCAATCCCGGCCAAGTCAACTATGCCGCCTCAAAAGCAGGCATGGTCGGCATGACCAAATCCATCGCCTATGAAGTCGCCTCACGCGGCATCACCGCCAATTGCGTGGCGCCGGGCTTTATTGCCACCGCGATGACCGAAAAACTCAACGACGAGCAAAAAGCGGCAATCAACACCAAGATCCCCGCCGCGCGTATGGGCACAGCCGAAGAAATCGCCGCAGCCGTGCTTTATCTCTCCAGCCCGGAAGCAGGCTACGTCACGGGCAGCACGCTGCATGTCAATGGCGGCATGGCGATGCTCTGATCTGACACGACCCGAGAGGGGCGCGTTCAGCCCCTCTCGTCTGCCAAAATCCCCCCGCACCCCCGAAAAAAGCGATAGCGCCCTCCTCGGGCCTTAGGGGTTTTCCCGGCCTCACCTCCGGGAATCAGCCCTGTTTCCCAATCATTCGCCTGCGTCCCCATCCCGGCGCTTGACGCAGACGCCCCACATCCCCCCCGATATCGGCCCCTGCACGCCGAAGACGTGGCGCATATTCGTTGGCCTATTCAAGCGCTTGCGGCCCCACAGTTTTGCCGCACCTTCCCCCCATCCACCGCAGACCGCCTCCCAAATCCACCCCACTGCGAAAGCGTTTGCCTTAACCAACTCCTGTGCTATAGGGGCGCGCAGACGGGCGGGGGCTGAACCAATCCCTTGTCAAACCTGCGCCTATGCAGGTGGAGGAGCCGCCTCGATTTTCGGGGCACATTGGGATGCCATCCCATAGGGCAGTGGCAGAAACGGGCCCCTCGGGGCCAGCGAGTTATGAGGACTGAACATGAGCGATATCGCAGACCGCGTTAAAAAGATCGTTGTTGAGCATCTGGGTGTGGACGAAGATAAGGTGACGGAAAACGCTTCGTTCATCGACGATCTCGGCGCCGACTCCCTCGACACGGTCGAGCTGGTCATGGCCTTTGAAGAAGAATTCGGCATCGAAATCCCCGATGACGCCGCCGAAACCATCCAGTCCTTCGGCGATGCGGTGAAATTCATCACCGAAGCATCCGCCTGATTATACGCCCCTAGGGCCGCCATAAACCCTCGCCGCGCACCCGCGGCGGGGGTTTTTCTTTGGGCAAGTTCCTGCGAAGATTTGCACCTGCTCTTGCCCACCGCGCGTCGGACGGGGTAAGAGCGGACAAAACCATACGGGCAAGGGAGAACGCCATGCGTCGCGTCGTCGTCACGGGTCTGGGTCTGGTTACACCGCTTGCATGCGGTGTCGAAGAGACATGGAAGCGCCTTTTGGCGGGAGAAAGCGGAGCCGGGCCCATCACCCGCTTCGATGCAAGCCGGGTTGTCACCACCTATGCCTGCGAAGTGCCCTTGGGCGATGGCAGCAACGGCACCTTTAACGCAGATGACTGGATGGAACCGAAAGAGCGCCGCAAAGTCGACGACTTCATCCTCTACGGCATCGCCGCCGCAACCCAAGCCGTGCGCGACGCAGGCTGGGAGCCGGAAGACGAAGAAGAGCGCCTTCGCACCGGGGTGATGATCGGCTCAGGCATCGGCGGTCTGCAATCCATCCAAGACACCACGCTCTTGATGGCCGAAAAAGGCCCGCGCCGCGTGTCCCCATTCTTCATTCCGGGTGCCTTGATCAACCTGATTTCTGGTCAAGTCTCAATCCGCTATGGCTTCAAAGGCCCCAACCATGCCGTTGTGACAGCCTGCTCGACAGGCGCCCATGCCATTGGCGATGCCGTGCGCTTGATCCAATGGGGCGACGCGGATGTCATGATCGCAGGTGGCGCAGAAGCGGCAATCTGCGAAATCGGCATCGCGGGCTTCAATGCGTGCAAAGCCCTTTCTACCAAACGCGCCGACGATCCCAAATCGGCCTCCCGCCCTTATGATGCCGACCGTGACGGGTTTGTCATGGGCGAAGGCGCAGGCGTTGTCGTTCTCGAAGAATACGAGCACGCCAAAGCGCGCGGCGCTAAAATCTACGCCGAAGTGCTGGGCTATGGCCTCTCGGGCGACGCCTATCACATCACCGCCCCCTCCGAGGATGGCGACGGCGGGTTCCGCTCGATGTCTGCCGCGCTCAAACGCGCAGGCGTCGCGCCGCAACAGATCGATTATATCAACGCCCATGGCACATCGACCATGGCCGACACGATTGAACTGGGGGCCGTCGAGCGCCTGATGGGCGATGCCGCCGCAACAGCCACAATGTCTTCCACCAAATCCTCCATCGGCCACTTGCTGGGCGCGGCAGGCGCGGTCGAAGCGATCTTCTGCATCCTTGCTATCCGCGATCAGGTGGCCCCGCCCACGATCAACCTCGACACGCCCGCTATCACCCCGAAACTGGACCTCGCCCCCAATGTGGCACGCAAACGCAAGATTGACGTGGCGCTCTCCAACAGCTTCGGCTTCGGGGGCACCAATGCCAGTCTTGTTATCGGGAAAGTTTCTTAAATGTGGCGACATATCGCGTCCAACGCGGTCACGTTGCTTTTGGTGCTGATGTTCCTCGCAGGTGGCGTGGTCTTGTGGGGCCGCGAGGAATATTCGGCAAAAGGCCCGCTGGCCGAGCAAATCTGCCTCAAAGTGGATCGTGGCAGCACGATGCGGCGGGTCAGCCGCGCCTTGGAAGAGGATGGCGCCATCCGCTCCGGCACGCTTTTTCGGTTGGGCGCTGATTACGGCGACAAAGCGGAAAGCCTGAAAGCAGGCAGTTATCTTCTGCCCGAAGGCGCATCGATGGCCGAGATCACCGAGATCATCACCAAAGGTGGCGCGTCGACCTGCGGCACCGAAGTTGTCTACCGCATCGGGGTGACAGCGTCGAATGTGCAAGTGCGCGAACTTGACCCGGCCACTGGTAAATATGTCGAAACCGCAGAATTTTCTCCCGGCAGCGAAACGCCTGCGGCCTTCACCAAAGCCCGCAGCGACGCGGGCACACGGTTTCGGGTCGCCGTCGCCGAAGGGGTGACGAGTTGGCAAGTGATCGAGGGCCTGAAATCCGTTGACGTGCTCGACGGGGCATCAGGCGATATCCCGGCCGAAGGCACGCTCGCGCCCGACAGCTACGAAGTCCGCGTTGGCGACACCCGCGCCTCCGTGCTCGCCCGGATGACAGAGGCCCAATCGGTGCTGCTGGCATCGGCATGGGAAGGGCGCGCGTCAGGTCTGCCGCTGGCCTCTCCCGAAGAAGCCCTGATCCTCGCGTCGATTATCGAAAAAGAAACCGGCGTTGCCGAAGAACGCGGCCAAGTGGCTTCGGTTTTCATCAACCGTCTCAACCGCGGCATGAAGCTGCAAACCGACCCCACTGTGATCTATGGCATCACCAAGGGCAAAGGTGTGTTGGGACGAGGCTTGCGGCAAAGCGAGCTGCGTCGGGAAACGCCGTGGAACACCTATGTGATCGACGCGCTGCCCCCCACCCCTATCGCCAATCCGGGCCGCGCCTCTATCGAGGCGGCGCTGAACCCGTTGACGACAGATTACGTGTTCTTCGTAGCCGATGGCACAGGGGGGCACGCCTTTGCCGCGACCCTTGATGAGCACAATGCCAACGTCGCCAAGTGGCGCAAAATCGAAGCCGAGCGCGGCCAAAATTAACCCCGCGCTCCCAGCAAAAAGGGCGGTTCCTTGCAAGGAACCGCCCGCTTTTCTTGCAAGAAAAGCCCCAGTTTCTTGCAAGAAACTGTAGGCCTCGCCTGATTACAGCCCCAGCTTCTGCGCCACGAGCGCGTTCACCGCTGCCGGATTGGCCTTGCCCCCGGTGACTTTCATCACCTGACCCACAAACCAGCCCGCCAGCTTTGGGTTTGCCTTGGCCTTCTCCACCTGCGCGGGGTTCTCCGCGATCACCTGATCCACAGCCGCTTCAATCGCGCCCGTATCCGTCACCTGCTTCATCCCACGAGTCTCGACGATCTCGGCCGGATCTCCGCCTTCGGTCCACAAGATCTCGAACAGATCTTTGGCGATCTTTCCCGAAATGGTATCCGCGCCCAGCAGATCCAAAAGCCCGCCCAATTGCGCCGCGCTCACTGGAGAGGCCGTGATCTCCAACCCCTCCTTGTTCAACCGCCCAAACAGCTCATTGATCACCCAATTCGCTGCCGTCTTTCCGTCGCGGCCCTTGGCCACTTCGTCAAAGAACCGCCCCGCATCCAACTCCGCTGTCAGCACATTGGCGTCATAGTCGGTCAGGCCATAGTCCCCCATGAAACGCGCCTTCTTGGCATCCGGCAATTCTGGCATCTTGGCCGCAATATCGTCGACCCACGCCTGCTCGATCTCAAGCGGCAAAAGGTCGGGGTCGGGGAAGTAGCGGTAATCATGCGCCTCTTCCTTCGAGCGCATCGACCGGGTCTCGTTCTTGTCGGGGTCGTAAAGCCGCGTCTCCTGCACCACCGATCCACCCGCCTCGACGATCTGGATTTGACGGCGCGCCTCATACTCGATCGCCGCCTGAATGAACCGCATCGAGTTCATGTTCTTGATCTCGCAACGCGTCCCCAAATGACCGAAGTCGCCCGTCGCTTGGAACTTCTCATACTGGCCCGGCAAACAGATCGACACGTTCACATCGGCCCGCAAATTGCCGTTCTGCATATTGCCATCGCAAGTGCCCAAATACCGCAGGATCTGGCGCAGCTTTGTCACATAGGCCGCCGCCTCTTCTGGTCCGCGAATATCGGGCCGACTGACAATCTCCATCAGCGCCACGCCTGTGCGGTTGAAATCCACAAACGACATTGCCGGATCCATGTCATGGATCGACTTGCCCGCATCTTGCTCAAGGTGAATGCGCTCGATCCGCACCAATCGCGCCACGCCCGGCCCCATCTCCACCAGCACCTCGCCTTCCCCCACAATCGGGTGGTAAAGCTGCGAAATCTGATAGCCCTGCGGCAGATCCGGGTAAAAGTAGTTCTTGCGGTCGAAAGCCGAGCGCAGATTGATCGCTGCCTTCAGCCCCAATCCAGTCCGCACCGCTTGCTCGATGCAAAATTCGTTGATCACGGGCAGCATCCCCGGCATTGCGGCATCCACGAAAGCCACATTGGCATTGGGCTCCGCCCCGAATGTCGTCGACGCGCCGGAAAACAGCTTGGCATTAGATGAGACCTGCGCGTGGATCTCCATCCCGATCACCAGTTCCCAATCGTGTTTCGCGCCCGCGATAACCTTGGGTTTCGGTGTCTCAAATGTCAGGTCCAACATATCGGAAGCCCCTCTACAGGTGGGAATTTCCGCCTGTCTAGGACAGGGGGCGCGGCGCGGCAAGACCCAGCAAGGCCGCATCCTCGCGCAAATCCCGCCTTACAGCTGCTGCGGCTCCACCCACAGCCCCTCAACCCGCGAAATCACCCGACCTCCGCGGCGAATATCGCGCTCAAAATGCCGCCCGATCCGCAACAGCGCCTGTGTGCGCCCCTCGCGGGCCAAATCCGGCAGCGTCGGTGGGCTGCGGTCAGGCGCATGCGCTGCCATCCCCCATAACAGAGGGTGAATTTCTCGCAAATGCCCCTGCAAGACCCATTCAAACGCCCGCGCCAAAGACTGCGCCTTGGCCTTATGCGGCGAGGTATGAAACCGCGCGGCCGTCATCGTCACCGCGCACCACGCCGCGAGCGCATTGGCGTTATGTTGATCGGGCACACGGGTCAGAATATCCTTCATGCCCCCCAAGAACCGCTCCACATCCAGCACCGACAGGGTTTCGGGATCTACCGAAATCGCATCAAGATAAACCCAGACATAGGCTCCGCTCTTGCCCCAAACATCGGCCAAACGTTCCGCCGAACGCTGCGCTTCCGCTTCCAACGTTGCATAATCCCCAAACCAGCGGGGCAAAAGGAAATAGCCCAAGGCACGCAAATGGCGGGGGTTTTCCGGGTCGAGATCGATCAGATCTTCATAATCATCGCGCACACGATCTTTCGGTGCCGATGTTGCCGCCACCACCGAACACCGTGCCGCAGCAATGGCCGGGCTGTTATGTTCAAACGGGTCAAACTGGTCCAGAATTTCCGAGGCGCGCGCGAAATGTGCCTGAAACTCGCGCCAATTCCGCGAGGGGATTTCCTCAGACCACCCCTGACCACGCCATGCCCAACCAATATCAATATGGGCCTCTGCCACGATCAGCGCGATGCCGTAATCATCGGGAAACTCTTCCAACACCTCTTCCAGTGCCGCAAGCCCACCCTTCGGGGCATGCGCGGCCATCAAGCCGGGATCGCTGAGCGCCGCTTCCACTGGCTGCACGACATCGGCACGCGCGCCATAAGACAAGAGCCGCGCCACTGGCATCCCGCTCGCTGTTGCAGTGCGCGCCCCGTCATGGGCGCGGATCAGCCCGGCCAACTCTTCCCAACGGTCTTGGCGGGCATAGAACTGCCCCGCTTCAATCATGTCACGCCGGGTCTTGTCTTCGGTGGAATCCTCACAGACCGGGATGTCCAAGGACGCGCCGAGCTTGTCAGCCTCTTGATGCGCCGAGGCGGAATTTCTTCCCAACCGCGCAAAGACCGAAGACGCAAAAAGCGCCTTGAGACGATCAGAGGAGGGGGGGCGAAGAGAAATCATATGATGGAATCCGTGTCATGTCTCTTTCAAACCTAGTCTGGCAATCAGGCCAAAACGCGGCAGGGGCGGGGATTTGTCGGGACAGATTGGGGCCGTATGCGGCTGGATCCGGGCAAGGCAATTCACCCTGCGCGTGTCGTCGTTTCGGCAGTCATTGGCATTTGGTGCGCGCAAACCCGACCAAGTGGCCGGGTTTGCGTCATGACGCACACCAGACGTCGACCATACGCAAAACATATCTGTTGCGTGGGGCAGGGGTGCGTCCCGAAAACTGTCGATTTCGGCTTTTTTGTTAAGGTTTGCGCGAAGTGTTAACGGCCGCCCGAAACTTCCATGAAATTCTTGGTCGTATAGGAGGCTTCATCGGACAATAGCCATAGGATCGCGCGGGCGACCTCTTCCGCCGATCCCGGCCTTCTCATTGGAACCATTGGAGAAATTCGTGCCACGCGGTCCGGCTCACCGCCCTTGGCATGCAGGCCCGTCTCGATGATTCCGGGGCGGACGGCATTGACCCGAATGCCTTCGGCTGCCAGCTCGTCTGCCAAGCCGATGGTGAATGTATCCAGCGCACCCTTGGTGGCGGCATAATCTATATATTGATTTCCAGACCCCAAACGAGCAGCGGCAGACGAGATATTGACGATATGACCACGCTCCGGAGCGGCGCGCATATGCGCCACCGCGCCTTTGGCCACCAAGATCGCGCCGACCACGTTTACGGCAAAAATGCGGCTCAACCGTTCGGCGGTCAGATCGGCCACCTTTGCCGTCATTCCAACAATGCCCGCGTTGTTGACCAGATCAATCGCGGTGTCGGTCGGCAAGGCGGCAAACAGCGCATCAATATCACCAGGCACCCCTGTATCACATTGAATAACCGTTGCTTTTCGTCCTTTGCTGCGAACATATCCGGCCACCTCTTCGGCGGCGTCGCGGCTGGTCGCATAGGTCAAAATAACGTCTCGGCCTTCGTCAGCGGCCAGCCGTGCCGTTGCCGCTCCGATCCCGGCGGAGCCTCCGGTGATGAGAATCGTGCGTGGCATAGTCTGCCTCCCCGTTGCGTGTTTCATTGATTTATTTTGTTTCTGCGCCCAAGAGACGGGTCACCATTTCCGTCGTATCGCGCGACAGCCCCGGCGTTTTTACAATCCGCGTCAAGGCGTTACGTGCCTTTTGTTGATGATCGTCGCTGTAACGCGTCCATGTCTCGAACCCTGTCGAGAGCCGTGCCGTGGTCTGAGGGTTAACAACGTCGAGCTTGATTAACCATGTTGCGAGCGTGTCGTAACCTGATCCCGAGCTATGATGAAACGCTGCATGATGGCCCGCAAAGGTGCCCATGACCGACCGAAAACGGTTTGGATTTTTTATTGTGAAATCATCATGTTGCGTCAGCGCTTCGACCATTTTCGCCGCATTTTCCGGCAGGGAATAGGCCACTTTGGCGGCAAACCATTTGTCCATCACCAGCCTGTCATGGCGCCATTTGTCATGAAACGTCTTGTTTTCATCATCCCCATAACCTTCTGATAACAAGGAGGAAAGTGCCGAAAACTCTTCGGTCATATTGTCAGCGCTGGCAAAAAGCGCCCGCGCCCGCGCCCCGCCATCGGTCTTCGTCAACAGCCCCAAGACGGCCCCCCGCAAATCCCGCTTGCCCGCATCCCCCGCATCCGGCCGATATGGCCCCGGCGTTGCCATGGCGTCGTAAGTCTTTGAAAGGATTGGTGCAAAATGATGCGCCATGGTGCGCCCCATTGCCCGATGGGCGCGCCAAATTGCGGTTGGATCCGGGATTTCACCCGCTGCATGCAGGGCTTCGGCAATCTCATCTTGCGGCGGCAACCGCAACAAAAGCGCCCGAAACGCCGGATCTTGCTCTTCATCCGCCAAAACCCGCGCCAATGCTTCAAGATACGCCGGATCGGCTTCCCCCCCCCGCGCCATCTCCATCAACGTCTCGCGCCCCAACCCCCGCGCCGCCTCCCAGCGATTAAACGGATCTGTATCATGCGCCAACAAGAACGCGCGTTCGGCCGAACTAGTGTCGCGCTGCAAGATGACCGGCGCTGAAAAGTCCCGCAAAATCGAGGGGATAGGTCGTGCGTTTAAGCCTTCAAACCGAAATGTCTGTGTGGCGTCTTGCATCTCCAAAACGGTTGTTGGAACCACTTCATCGCCATTTGGGTTGAGCAATCCTACCGCAATCGGAATGACCCGAGGCCGCTTTTCAGGCTGTCCGGGAGTTGCTGGAGTGTCTTGCGTGAAGGTCAATGCATAGGTGCCCTCCGCCCAGTCTTCTTTGACACTCACCCGCGGGGTGCCTGCATCTGTGTACCAGCGCTTGAATTGTGCCAGATCCCTCCCAGAGGTCGTTTCAAAGATAGAAAGCCAATCCTCAATCGTCACGGCCTGCCCATCGAAACGCGCAAAATACGCATCAAGCGCTTTGCTGTATCCCTCTGATCCAACAAGCGTTTTTAGCATTCGAACCAGTTCCGCTCCCTTTTCGTAAACGGTCGCGGTGTAGAAATTATTGATCTCCACGAACTGATCCGGCCGAACCGGATGCGCCAAAGGTCCATTATCTTCGCGGAATTGGCGCCCGCGTAACGCAATCACATCCGAAATCCGTTTCACTGGGGCAGACCGCGTTTCAGCTGTGAATTCGCTGTCACGGAAAACGGTCAAACCTTCCTTCAAACATAGCTGAAACCAATCCCGGCAAGTGATGCGATTGCCTGTCCAGTTGTGAAAATACTCATGCGCGATGATCGCCTCAATCCGTTCGAAATTGGCGTCTGTGGATGTGCTCTGGCTGGCCAGAACGCACGACGAGTTGAAGATGTTCAACCCCTTGTTTTCCATGGCTCCCATGTTGAAATCATCGACTGCCACGATGTTAAAAAGGTCGAGGTCATATTCTCGGCCGTAGGCCTTTTCATCCCATGCCATTGAGCGCTTCAGTGCATCTAGACCAAAGGCACATTTATCCTCGTCGCCGGGCCGCACCCAGATATTGAGCGCGACAGATCTGCCGAACATCGTGATGAATTTGTCAGAAACCGCCCGTAAATCGCCTGCAACCAAAGCAAATAGGTAAGCGGGCTTGGGCCACGGATCATGCCATTCCGACCAGCCATCACCCGAAGCCGTTGGGTTCCCGTTCGACAGTTTAACCGGATGGTTACTCTCGATCCTTACCGTGAACACCGACATCACGTCCGGGCGGTCAGGGTAATAGGTTATCTTGCGAAATCCCTCGGCCTCACATTGGGTGCAGAACATCCCACTCGAAAGGTACAATCCCTCAAGCGCGGTATTTTTAGCTGGGTCGATTTCCACTTCGGCTTCAAAGAGGAAAGGAGCGTCCGGAACAACGGCGGTGAGGCCGATGTCTGAAATGCTGCAGTCCAACGGGCCACCGTCAATCCTTGCCGAGATGAACTTCAGGTTCTCACCATTCAGAAAAAAGCGACGATCCTTGGTTGCCGGATTGGGGAGGAAACGCACTTTTGACACCACGCGTGTGCCTTCAGGCTTTAAATGAAACGTTAAATGTACGCTTTCGACCAAGTAGGCTGGCGGAGCGTAGTCCGCGAGATAGATCGTCGAGGAAGCGGGCGGTGCAAGTTCTGTCGCGTCAGTCATCGGATGCCTCAGCATTGGTTCGACGCAAGGGTAGGGCGCGGTTCAGGGTATCGCAAGGAGGGGTAATGAAAGCTGTGAAAAAGTCCGATCTTCCCAGCAAAATTTGTGTGCGTTGTGGCCGTGCTATGGTGTGGCGCAAGAAATGGGAGAAGGTCTGGGATGAGGTGCGCTATTGCTCGGATCGATGCAGGAAAGGCAAATAGAGAGAGAGCAGCACTATAAGTAAAAACCGTGGTATGCTGATATTGTCTTGGAAATTTTGAAACTGGTATGTAAAAATTGGTAAAAAGTTTTTACCGCTTTTGTTGCCTATCGGAAACTTTTGCGCTAAACGAGGCCTGAACCAATTTCAGGAGAAGCTCATGAGCGCGCGGGTCGAGACATATGGTCTGAAAGTCGACGAAGTTCTTTTTCGATTTGTCGAAGAAAAAGTTCTCCCCGGTGTTGGAGTGTCTTCTTCGGCGTTTTGGAACGGGATGGCTGAGCTTGCACAGGAATTTGGGCCCGAAAATCGCCGTCTTCTGGCGGTGCGGGCCGAGCTGCAATCGAAATTGAACGCTTGGCATCGGGCGCAAAGCGGAAAGCCGCATGGTGCGGCAGCCTATACAGCTTTCCTGCGCGAGATTGGGTACTTGGTGCCTGAGGGGCCTGATTTTTCTATCGAAACCCAAGGTGTTGATCCTGAAATTGCGGACTTGCCCGGCCCGCAATTGGTTGTGCCTGTGACGAACGCCCGATTTGCACTCAATGCGGCCAACGCTCGTTGGGGGTCGCTGTATGATGCTCTTTATGGCACGGACGCTCTTGGCGACACGCCCAAAGGTACTGGGTATGACGCTGCGCGCGGAGCACGCGTTATTGCATGGGGGCGGGCGCATCTTGACCGCGTTGCTCCTCTCGCGGCGGGGTCATGGTCTGATGTAGGGGCGCTTTCGGTTTTGTCGGGGGCGCTGGTGCCGGAACTGAAAGATCCTACGCAATTCGCGGGACACTCCGGAGAAGAGGGCAAAGATTTGCGCGTTTTGCTGCGGGTCAATGGGTTGCTTCTCGAAGTCGTGGTCGATCCCACGCATCCGATCGGGGCAACTGATAAGGCGTCCATTGCTGACATCCGGTTGGAATCAGCGCTGTCTACGATCATGGATTGCGAGGATTCGGTGGCCTGCGTTGACGCTGAAGACAAGGTCGGAGCGTATACGAACTGGCTTGGCTTGATGACGGGCGCGTTGTCAGAAACCTTTGAAAAGGGCGGCAAGACGTTGACGCGCCAAATGGCCCCGGACCGCGATTATGTTTCTCCTGCCGGAGATACGCTTTCCGTTAAGGGCCGCTCATTGATGTTGGTTCGCAATGTCGGGCATCTGATGACCAATCCTGCCATCTTGGATGCAGAAGGCAATGAAATTGGCGAAGGTCTGATGGACGCGCTGATCACTGTCGCCTGTGCAATGCATGACCTCCAAAAAAGCAGTGGCGCGCGCAACTCGCTCCACGGATCGGTCTATGTGGTGAAGCCAAAGATGCATGGTCCCGAAGAAGTTGGGTTTGCAGTGCGGATTTTCGATCACGTCGAGAAGGTGTTGGGCTTGCCCGCCAATACGGTCAAGCTTGGGATCATGGATGAGGAGCGTCGTACGTCGATTAACCTCAAGGAATGCATCAGGGCCGCAAAAACGCGCGTGGCATTTATCAATACAGGCTTTCTTGACCGTACTGGCGATGAGATCCACACATCTATGGACGCGGGGCCAATGCTGCCTAAAGGTGACATGAAATCAACTGCATGGATCCGTTCCTACGAAGAGAGAAACGTCGATATCGGTCTTGCTTGCGGCTTGCAGGGCAAGGCACAGATTGGCAAGGGCATGTGGGCAATGCCCGATGCTATGGCTGAAATGTTGAAGCAAAAGACGGCGCATCCCTTGGCTGGTGCCAGTTGTGCTTGGGTTCCATCCCCAACTGCGGCTACCTTGCATGCCACCCATTACCACGCGATTAATGTCAAAGCGCGCCAAGTGGAATTGAAGGCGGCTGGCTCGCGCGGCACGCTTGAGGAGCTGCTGACCATCCCGGTCGCGCATGGGCGAAATTTTTCGGATGAAGAAATTTCCCAGGAAATCGAGAACAACGCGCAAGGCATTCTTGGCTATGTCGTGCGTTGGGTCGATCTAGGCGTCGGCTGTTCGAAAGTTCCAGACATTCACGATGTTGCCTTGATGGAGGATCGGGCAACCTGTCGGATTTCCAGTCAAGCCTTGGCAAATTGGTTGCGCCACGGCGTTGTGAACGCTGATCGCGTAATGGAGGCGATGAAAAAGATGGCTGCCGTTGTAGATCGTCAAAACGCGGCCGATCCTGCCTATAGACCAATGGCGCCCGGTTATGACGGAGTTGCGTTCAAAGCGGCGTGTGATTTGGTATTTGACGGCGCGGATCAGCCTTCTGGTTATACGGAGCCTGTTTTGCATCGTCGCCGTCTCGAGTTGAAGGCGGCTTCTTAAAAAATAACCTTTAATCAGTCGGCGGCTCATAACGCTTTGCGGCTCAGGAATAAGGAAAGAAAAATGGCTCTCGGTTTGGTTAAAGCTCGCGTAATCATTCGCAAAGCACTCGCACATGGCACAGATGGCAACATGAAGCCGCTTTCGGTCATCGTTCTTGATGCAGGCGGAAATGTTTTGGCATTCGAACGTGCCGATGGTGCCTCTCCGGGTCGCTTTGCCATCGCGCATGGCAAGGCTTATGGCGCGGTCATGCTTGGAATGGCAGGGCGCGCCCAAATGGCCCGCGCAGAAGCGCAGCCTTATTTCATGGCGGCAGTGAATGGCGTGTATGGTGGCTCGGTTATTCCGGTTCCGGGTGGCGTGCTGGTGCGGGACAAGCGCGGCATTGTGCTTGGAGCGGTTGGCGTTACTGGCGACACTTCGGACAACGATGCCGCTGCAGCAGAAGCTGGCATTGCTGCGGCTGGTTTCCAAGCCGAGGCCTGAGGTCTAATGGAAAACGATCAGGGGGCGTGTCGGCCAAACGACGCGCCCTTTTTGATGGGCACCAGCACCGTTGCAAGCCATGCTGCCAAAGCAAAGGGTATCGGGGCAACCAAGACATCCGCAAGATGATGTGCGCCATGCCCCAAGATTGCGGGGATCATGCCAAGGTTGACCCCAAGGGCGGGCCAAAACACCTTCGAGTGCCGCAGGTACCAAAGAACTGTCAGCAGCATCACCGTATGGTAACTGGGGAAGGCGATCGTCCCCATAATCATTCCCGGATGAATGAGAGGAGCACCATCCTTTGCCAAGGATAACAAACGTGCACCTTCTTCTTCGGCATGCACGAGCCCGATTTTTTCCGCAATTTCCGGTGCAATCATCGTCAAGGTCGACGGGCCGAGTCTGGGGAAATACCACCACACCATGACAATTCCAATGAGGCTCGTTGTCCCAGCAATCATAGCGCGATGCAGCATGGCCGTTTGACCCGTTGCAGCAAGAAAAACAATCATCAGCGCCAATTGCGGCAGGGAGCTTAGATAAACCCAGCGTAGCGTCATCGCGATTTTCGGGTGTTCTGCCAGTCCTGCGATAAACCCTTCCCACGAATACCCTAATGCTGCGTCAATCCGGGACAAAGTGGTGTCATGCAATGGCCCATCGATCGGAAATCGGGTGTAGATCAATATTGCGATAACGCCCGAAAACCCAATGTAGACCGCGGCCGAGATCGCAAGGTCTGAAATGCGCGCCATTCCGGGCCGTCTGTCTCTCATCCAGACCCCTAAAATGAGCAATCCGATCGCAGGTAGAAAGTTTGCACAAAAAGCTCCCCATGCCACCGGAACATCATGCATGAGGGCAATCAAAAGGGCTATTGCAGCGACAGCAAAGGTTTGCCCAAGCAAGAAAATCTCAGCGCGGGCCAGTTGCGGGCGAGGCAAGCTATAGGGGAGGGAAAGATCTTGTAAGGTCATCGATGCGCCAAGTTGGTAAAATCTCTTGTATTCAAACAATCACCTGTGGCGATTTTGGGGCTAACAATTGGGCAATTCGCGGGCGAAATGCTTTGCAAGGCGCTCAGGGGTGTTTTCAACCTGCAAATCGCGGAGTAGGTTTGTTGGGCGCGTAATAAACAGGACATCACGAATGGCCCGCCCGGTTGTCGGTATTATTGGAAACCATCAGCTGATCAACGACCAGTATCCTGCTCATTCCGGCGGGGCGATGAACTCCGAAGCAATAGCGCGCGTTGCGGGATGTCTGCCGCTTCTAATTCCCGCCGATCCGCGCTTCGTGTCTGTGAATGAGCTGATGGAAGTGTGCGACGGTTTCTTGCTGACGGGGGGGCGGCCTAATGTGCACCCCAACGAATATGGCGAGGAAGAAACACCAGCACATGGCGCATTCGATCGTTGCCGAGACGCAATAACTTTGCCGCTGGTGCGCGCTTGTGTTGAACGAGGCCAGCCTTTCTTTGGAATTTGTCGGGGCTTCCAAGAGGTCAACGTCGCTTTGGGCGGCACGCTTTATCCAGAAATTCGCGATTTGCCGGGTAGGATGAACCACCGCATGCCACCTGATGGTACTCTGGAAGAGAAATTCGCACTCCGTCATCCTGTCACCTTTGCAACGGGCGGCGTGTTTCACCGTTTGTTGGGTACGCAAGAGGTCATGACCAATACCTTGCACGGCCAAGGCATCAAGGCTGCTGGCAAGGGCATTGTGATTGATGGGGTTGCCCCTGACGGTACGCCAGAAGCGATTTTTGTTGAGGGAGCGCCGGGGTTCACACTTTCGGTCCAGTGGCACCCAGAATGGGACGCCGCCAATGACCCGGTCTCGCGCCCGCTTTTTTGTGCCTTTGGTGACGCAGTCCGAAATTGGGCGGATGGCCGCCAAGGGCTGAAACGCAGCGCCTGAGCGGCGTTAAGCTGCCATCAGCAACCGAGTTTCGTAGCCGCGCAAGCATTGACGTGCTGTGTCTCCGTAACTGTTCGGATCACTCCGTAAATACGGCAGTTTCACGAAAAGGTCTTCCCGAGATTGCGCGGTCAGAGCATTCAAGCCTTGCATCCCAGGGTGGAAGGTCTCTGTGGCGGCCCCTTCTGCAAAAATTATCTCATGATGATCGAGGAGGAGGTGGAAATAACCCACAAGATCTCGCTTTTCGGTCGTGATGGTTTCACCATTGATCATATGCTTTGCGGGCAAAAGAACTGCGCGGTCACCAAAGAAAAGTGAAGCGCGTGGCGAGGTATGCAGCATACGGTGCTGGGGTGACACGAACAGTTCGCGCTCATTCCCGATTGTTCCCGGCGCAAATCGGATTGGGGCATTGGAGCCTGTCCCGCTGACGGTCTTTGACCCCACCCAACGGATGGGCTGCTCACCATTATCGCGGGTCAAGACCATATCGCCTGCTTTGAGGCTTTCAACGGCACGCGGCCCGAACGGGGTCATGATGCGAGTGCCCGTGGCAAAGCAAATCACGATGTTTTCAATATTCGAGAAGTTTACAACCGTGCCATCGGCTAGGGTCGCATATCCCGCCAGATCATTGGGAACTGTGGATGTATAGGTGACGTCTGACCAATGCAGCAAACTTTGGAAGTCGATTGTATCACCACCGCCTTCATCGCTTTCACCGCCATCAATATTTATTGTTCCGCCGCTCAGCGCGGTTTGGTCGATAAGGAAAAGATCGTCTCCCGTTCCTCCATTTGCCACATCCCCTGATCCGACATGAAGGGTATCATTTCCATATCCGCCAAACATTGTATCGGCGCCACTACCGCCCCAAATAATGTCATCCGAGAAATAGCCGGGCGGATTGGCGCCAGTGCTCGAGACGTTGTCGCCGTAAATTAAGTCGTTCCCGGCTCCGCCAAAAATTGTGTCAGCACCGTCCCCCCCAAGAAGGCTGTCATTATCTAGACCGCCATCGAGCTGATCATTCCCGTCGCCGCCCAGAATGCTGTCAGAGCCTGAGTTCCCTGACAGAGTGTCGTTTTCGGTTCCTCCATCGAGAGTATCATTGCCGTCTCCTCCAAGGAGTGAGTCGGCGCCGGCCCCTCCAGACAAGCTATCGTTGCCCGTGCCGCCGTCGAGCGTATCAGCACCATTGCCGCCCAAAAGAGTGTCAGCCCCTGCGCCGCCAAACAGGCTGTCGTTACCGTCACCACCGTCTAAGGTGTCGTTTCCACTTTCGCCAAAGAGCGTATCAAGGCCGTCGCCTCCTGAAAGGCTGTCATTCCCGGCGAAAGGGGGCACTGTCTGGAAATAGATATCCGTCACGTTCACCGCATGGGTGTTTGAATACTGAGAGTTCGAATAGTTGATAATTATTTGGCTAACCGGGCCTGCGATGGACACAAGCGCAGAGCCTCCCGCATCAGCGGATGTTTCCACAGCATTGCCTGCGGTTACAGTGTTGCCAGAAAGGGTGTCGCCTGAGCCGGGCGTGATTGTAACTGCGACTGCGGCACCTGAGCCGTTGAAGGCGGTTACGGTTACGGCGTCGCGGTGGTTGTTTGAGCCAAAATCAATGTCATTGATGCGAAACGTGACGTTTTGCACTGCGTCTTGGTATTCAGATGCAGCAGAAGCTTTGAAATTGATCGTTGTTCGAGATGTGGAGGCATCGCCTGTCCCGAATAGGAATAGCGACGAGTTGGCAGACATGGGACCGCCACCGGTAAATTGAGTATCCGAAGTTTCGATTGAATAGGTCGGATTATTGTT